>OHAN01002585.1_pt1 | contig 11878 bp, 12 predicted proteins | sample 1577121 | NCBI WGS metagenome assembly OHAN01 (sample SAMEA3541554, study PRJEB24748) | human gut metagenome | biome: human gut; feature: human-associated habitat; material: faeces | place: China | collected 2012 | reverse complement strand
GGGACACGCTCCCGCTTCGCAAAGCCACGTAGCGCACACATAGCACTGCAAAAAGTAAATCCCCTTTTGCAGCGCAAGTGGCGACGGCCTTTGAGATTCCCAAACAGCAATGTACATCAGACTGGCCTTGCCCCTATATCAGACAAGAGCGCCCATCATAAGGCAAAAAAGCGAAAAATCTTAGATATCCTTAACGGTCGATACAGTGCACCAATAGACAAAATAAAATAGAAATGTGAATTAAAACATTGCTATGATGCACAAATACCATAAGATGGCGAGAAGGGGACAGAGGTGGAGAGGACAGGTAAAGGATTGCTATGAGAAATGGAGGAGGAAGATGGCAAAGAAATTTTATGCAGTAAGGAAAGGCAGAAAAACCGGTGTTTTTGCTACATGGGCATTATGTCAGGAGCAGATCAAGGGCTTTTCGGGTGCAGAATATAAAAGCTTTACGACGAAGGAAGAAGCGGAAGCTTTTTGCTTAGGAGAACAGGCAGGAGGCATAGATGAAAATGGGCAGAAAGCAGCAGTAGCAGAGGCTGTAAAGGCAGATGGCGATACTGCGATCGCTTATGTGGATGGAAGTTATGATAAAATGACGAATGCATTCTCTTATGGAATGATATTGATGTATCAGGGAAAAGAATATCTGTTTTGCCAGAAGTTTGAAGATGATGAACTTGCAACGATGCATAATGTAGCCGGCGAGATCAAAGGTTCGGAAGCGGCTATGGTATTTGCTGTCAGAGAAGGGATCAAAAAACTTGTGATCTATCATGATTATGAGGGGATTGCAAAGTGGTGCAATGGTGCATGGAAAGCAAACAAAACCGGAACGAAAGCATATCAGGCTTTGTATCGGCAAATGAGTCAGAATGTTGCGATGTCCTTTGTAAAGGTCAAAGGACATTCCAATGATACATATAATGATATTGCAGATGGTCTTGCCAAACAGGCATTAGGAATCGGTACTTGTCAATATACAGATGCCAATCCATATGAATTGTTATAGGCTGTTTTTAGCATAGGATACGGCTTAGCAATTTGATTGCTTGTGATACGCTGTCCTGTGTTAGAGCCGAATAATTTAATACAAGAGTATGTGCCGGAATCTGTGAAGAATCACTTGCATAATATTGAGACAGACAAGCCAGATGAAGCCCCTGTTTACCTGCTTTTTCTAACAAGACTTCGTCTGTCAGAACGGTATCTACATACATAAGGAAATGGAGTCCTGCATCTTCTTCGGAGATTTTGATCCGGGAAGCGAAAGGACTTTTTTTCAATGCCTGTAAAAAGGTATCACGGATTCCTTTATAATGTGTACGCATCCGGTTGATATGCTTTTCGAAATAACCTTTTGACAGAAAACGTGCGAGTGTATATTGTTCAAAATTCGATACGGTACAGGAATAGAATCGTAAGCGTTCATAAAATTTTTTTAACAAATGTTGAGGCAGGATCATATAACTTAATCGTACCGTAGAAGAAAGGCTCTTTGTAAATGTATTGATATAAATGACTTTTTCGTTCTGGTCAATACTTTGTAATGCCGGGATTGGTTTACCGGACAGACGGAATTCAGAATCATAGTCATCCTCAATAATATAACGGTTTGCATCCTGTGATGCCCAATGCAGCAGATCGTATCTTCTTTTGATACTTGTAACGATTCCTGTCGGATAATGAGTCAGTCGTACAGCAGAGTCTGTGGTATTGACACACTGGCCACCGTTACCAGATGCACGCATAACATCGATACGGATATCTTTTTCATCGATCACAACGTCAACTTCTTCTGCTTCCGGCATCACTGCTACGGTAATGGTTGAAGTATGGATACGTCCGCCGCTTTCTGTCTCTGGCACACGCTGTACACGATGTACACCACTTTCATACTTCATACGGGAATATGCTCCCTGTCCTGTGATCATAAATACAACTTCCTTGAATCCACCGATTCCGTTTTCATTGAGGGAGATCATCTCTGTCTTCCAGCGTCTGCTGTCTGCATAATGTACATACATACGGTAGATCTCAGCCGCAAAAAGGGCAGCTTCATCTCCACCTGCACCTGCACGGATCTCCACGATAACGTTCTTGTCATCGTTCGGGTCTTTTGGAAGAAGAAGGATCTTGAGCTCCTGTTCCAGCTCTTCGACTCTCTTCTTAGACTCACTGAGTTCTTCTTTTGCCAGCTCTTTCATCTCTTCATCGGATTCTTCCTCCAGAAGAGAAAGACTGTCTTCAATGTTCTGTTTACAATTTTTATATTCTTTATATGCCTCAACAATCGGGGTCAGATCATTCTGTTCTTTCATCAGCTTGCGGAAACGTGACTGGTCATTCACCACGTCCGGTTCCTGAAGCTCACCCATAATCTCCTCATAACGAATGAGCAGATCTTCTAATTTATCAAACATTTCTTTTCCTCCTGTTATTTGCTACGCCTATTGTACACGCCACATACCACACGGTCAAGACCTGCCAGATCCTTTTGCGTTGAAACCTGTTCAAATCCAGTCTCTTTCAGCAATTTTTCCACATCTGCACTCTGGTCATATCCAATCTCCATCACAAGCCAGCCGCCGTCTGTCAGATATTCCGGAACCTTTTCTGCCAGGATCCGGTAAAAATAAAGACCGTCCTCTTTTCCGTCCAATGCCTCATACGGGTCATGAAGACGTACCTCTGCTTCCAGCTCTTCGATCACTTTTGTCGGGATATAAGGTGGATTCGATGTGATCATGTCAAATGTTCCTGTAATATTTTCAAATATATCAGTCTGGATCCACTTACCGCTCACTCCCAGCTTTTTGGCATTTTTTTCAGCCACTTTCAGAGCTTCTTCTGAAATATCTGCACCTTCTATGACAATCTGCGGATTTCTCAGTTTCAGGCTGATTGGGATACAGCCTGAACCGGTACACATATCCAGCACTTTTACCGGATTTTCCTTTTTCATAAGAAGCAGTCTTTTTTCTGCTTCCTCTACAAGAATCTCAGTATCCTGTCTTGGCACAAGTACATGTTCATTGACTGCAAATTCATATCCCATAAATTCCTGAACCCCGGTCAGATGCTGCACCGGAATCCGGGTTTTTCTGCAGCTTACCAGCTCAAAGAACCGGTCTTCTTCATTTTTCGGCATTCTTTCAAAATCATCCACATAATATCTGGTCCTTGTCATGCCGGTCACATGCTCCAGCAGGATCCAGGCATCACTTTCCGGCTCCGGAATCCCCGCCGCTTTCAATTCACCTGTAGCTTTCTGATATGCTTCCTGATAGGTCACAGCTTTTACTCCTCTTCCTTATATCCGAAATTCTCTCTCAAATACGCTTTCCAGTCAAACACCGCTTCTACAGCCGCAATCCCGACCTCGATCATCTCATCGTCCGGTTCCTTTGTCGTAAGCCCCTGCAGCCAAAGTCCCGGCTTACTTAAGATACACACGATCGGATTCTCACTGCTTCCTGCCCATTTGATCAACTCATAAGAAATACCAGCAATCACCGGAAGAAGTGCAATTCTCACAATCACTCTCATCAGCGGAGATTCTACCCTTACAAAAAATAAGAGAACGATTCCCACGATCATGACAAACAGCATGAAGCTGGTTCCGCATCTTTTGTGTTCTTTAGAGCTCTTTCTAACATTTTCAACAGTCAGTGGAAGTCCATGTTCAATACAGTTGATACACTTATGCTCCGCGCCATGATAGCGATACAGACGCTTAATATCGTTCATTACCGAAATCCCGCCCACATAGGCAACAAAAATCGCAATGCGGATGATTCCCTCAATGATAATCCGAACTGTATAGGAAGAAATCCATTTCTTCAGCAGATCTGACAAAAAATACGGAAGTACCATAAAAATACCGATCGCAAGTGCAAAAGATACAACCATCGTCAGCGTCATCAAAAGCTTTTCCATACGCTCCTGCTTCTTTTCTTCGGCTTCGGTCATCTCTTTTTCTTCCTCTTCCTCATAGAAGCTTGCTGACCAGGTCAAAGTCTTCATCCCCAGCACCAGAGAATCAACAAAATTAAAGATTCCTCTGACAAAAGGTAGCTTCGTAAGTGCCGTATATTTTCCAACTACACTTTTATATGTATCTGTTGTAACTTCTATCTCTCCGTCAGGCTTTCTCACCGCAACCGCATAACGGTCTTTATTCTTCATCATCACGCCTTCGATGACAGCCTGACCACCAATATTCGAAGATTTCATATTCTGTTATGTCCTTTTTAATTCGTCGTATACACAAAATAGGCTGAGATTTCACAATCCCAGCCTGTTGAATTCTCTTATTACTGAATTCCGTATTTCTTGTTAAACTTGTCAACACGACCTCTGGCCTGAGTTGCTTTCTGCTGTCCTGTGTAGAACGGATGACATTTAGAGCAGATTTCTACGTGGATTTCTTTGCTTGTAGAACCTGTTACGAATGTATTCCCACAGTTGCAAGTTACAGTTGCCTGATAGTAATCTGGATGGATTCCTTCTTTCATGATTTTCACCTCTTCTTGTTTTATTCGTTTTACGCGCTTTCACGCGGCTAATATCTTTAAACAGCTATGTTAGCATAACATAGTTTTTTTCTAAATGCAAGTAATTTTCTAAATAAACTTTGTTTTTTTGACCATTTGGACAAATTCTACGTTATTTTTCGTGCGGTCAAACATATTCAGAATGCTGTCTACCGCTTCATCTGACTTCATTCCGTTTAATGCACGGCGCATAATATCCACTGCTTCCTGCTCCTCTTTCGTAAGAAGCAGATCCTCTCTTCTTGTTCCGGATTTCGGGATATCGATTGCAGGAAAGATTCTCTTTTCAGAAAGCTTCCGGTCAAGCACCAGTTCCATATTACCGGTTCCCTTAAATTCTTCGTAGATGACATCATCCATCTTGCTTCCGGTATCTACAAGTGCGGTTGCGAGGATAGTAAGGCTTCCGCCCTCACGCATATTTCTCGCTGCCCCAAAGAAACGTTTCGGCATATGAAGTGCTGCCGGATCAAGACCACCGGACAGGGTTCGTCCGCTCGGTGGAACAACCAGGTTGTATGCTCTTGCCAGACGGGTAATGCTGTCCAAAAGGATCACAACGTCCTTTTTGTGCTCAACCAGACGTTTTGCACGCTCGATCACCATCTCTGACACACGTTTATGATGCTCCGGAAGCTCATCAAAGGTCGAATAAATAACTTCCACATTATCCCCTTCAATGGCTTCTTTGATGTCGGTTACTTCTTCCGGACGTTCATCGATCAGAAGGATCAGAAGATGGATCTCCGGATTATTCTTCCTCATAGAAAGCGCCACCTGCTTCAACAGGGTTGTCTTACCTGCTTTCGGCGGTGATACGATCATGCCTCGCTGTCCCTTACCAATTGGAGAGATCAGATCCATAACACGCATTGCAGTGCTGCTCTTTCCCGCTTCCAGTCTGAGACGTTCATTTGGGAAAATCGGTGTCATATTTTCAAAGTTCATTCTGCGTCCTGCTTCTGCCGGAGACATTCCATTGATCTTGGTCAGATACAGAAGCGCACTGAATTTTTCAGACTGTGTCTTTACTCTTGTATTTCCTGTCAGGATATCCCCTGTCTTCAGGCTGAATCTGCGGATCTGCGATGGTGATACATATACATCTTCCTCGCCCGGCAGATAGTTCTGGGAACGGATAAATCCGTATCCATCCATGACTTCCAGAATTCCATTCACCGTACGTCCACTGTCGAGCTGTTCAATATCTGCGGTTCCGGCTTTTTCGGATTTTACTTCCTCCTTCGCCTCTTTTATTGAAACTTTGTCATCTTCTTCCAGCATAAGATCGATCAGATCTGCTTTTTTCATCGTTGAAATTCCGCGAAGTCCGCGCGTTTTTGCCACCTCTTTTAATGTTGAAAGAGGCAGGGACTCATATTTTTCTCTCGTCATATGTTCTATATTCCTCCTTTATTCCAATTACTTTTCTTATCCAAAAAAATATTAAACTTTTAACATTGGGAAATCTTGTCTGAACTGACTAATCTGCTTTTGATAAACCCAAGTATACAACATTTTGCACAAAATGGAAAGAAGTTTTTTGATTTGCTTTCATATCAGAAGAATGTTATCATAAAAGAGCAGCAAAACTGTAATCAAAGGAGGACGTATGAAAATGTCAGCAATTGAGCAAGCACTTGAAATGCATGAAAAATGGAATGGAAAAATTGAAACTACTGCAAAGTCACACGTAAACTCTCGTGAAGACCTCGCAATCGCATATACACCAGGCGTTGCCGAGCCATGCAAGGTCATTGCAAAGGACCCGGATGCAGCCTACAAATACACGATGAAAGCCAACACAATCGCTGTAGTATCCGACGGTAGTGCCGTTCTCGGACTTGGTAACATCGGAGCCAAAGCCGCCATGCCTGTTATGGAAGGAAAAGCAGTTCTTTTCAAAGAATTCGGCGGAGTCAACGCAGTTCCGATCTGCCTGGACACTCAGGATACAGAAGAGATTATTAAGACAGTTGTCAATATTGCACCTGCTTTTGGCGGAATCAACCTGGAAGATATCTCTGCCCCACGCTGTTTTGAGATTGAGAGCCGTTTAAAAGAACTTCTTGATATCCCTGTATTCCACGATGACCAGCACGGAACCGCCATCGTCGTTCTGGCAGGCATCATCAACGCCCTGAAAGTAACCGGCAAGAAAAAAGAAGACTGTAAGATCGTTGTGAATGGTGCCGGAAGTGCCGGAGTTGCAATCACAAAGCTTCTTCTCACCTACGGTTTCCCGAAGATCACCATGTGTGATATCAATGGAATCATCTCAGCTGATTCACCGAATCTGAACTGGATGCAGAAAGAGATGACCAAAGTGACCAATCTCGACCATGAGACCGGTACACTTGCTGATGCACTCAAGGGTGCTGATATTTTCGTCGGTGTATCTGCCCCGAACATTGTTTCCCAGGAAATGGTTGCTTCTATGAATAAGGATGCGATCCTTTTCGCAATGGCAAACCCGGTACCGGAGATCATGCCGGATCTTGCAAAAGCTGCAGGCGCAAAAGTTGTCGGAACCGGACGTTCTGACTTCCCAAACCAGGTCAACAACGTTGTCGCTTTCCCTGGTATCTTTAAAGGTGCATTAGAGGGACGTGCACCACAGATCACCGAAGAGATGAAGCTTGCCACAGCAAAAGCAATCGCTGGACTTGTTCCGGATGAAGAGCTGAACGAGGACAATATTCTTCCGGAAGCTTTTGACCCTCGCGTATCACAGGTCGTAAGCGAAGCTGTCAAAGCTCTGATTTAATCTTATGAATACAAGAACCTATGATAGCAATCGCCCGCAGGAAATATCCTGCGGGCTTACTTACAAAAAAGGAACTCCTCAGCGCTGGGGAGAACGGCGCTACTATGCACTGGACTACTATCTGAAACAGAATTTCGGTGAAAAACTGTACAAGATTTCTTTAAACGGAGGCTGTTCCTGTCCGAACCGGGACGGAACCTGCGGCACACGCGGTTGTATCTTCTGTAGCGAAGGCGGATCCGGTGATTTTGCCGCTTCTTCTTCTCTTTCTGTTGCCGATCAGCTTGCCTATGGAAAAGGCCTTGTCCGCCCCAAATACAACGGACACAGCTATATCGCCTATTTTCAGGCATATACCAATACCTATGCACCAGCCTGTCATCTGCGCCGGATCTTTACCGAAGCGATTTCTGATCCAGAAGTACGCATTTTATCTATCGCAACGCGTCCGGATTGCCTTTCACCTGAAATCCTTACACTGCTTGCCGAACTAAATGCCATTAAACCGGTCTGGGTAGAGCTTGGACTTCAGACGATCCACGAACGCACTGCCAACTGGATGCGCCGTGGTTATCCACTTTCCGTCTTTGAGCAGGCGGTCCATTCCCTTCACGCGATTGGGGTACAGATCATCACCCACGTAATTTTATTTCTTCCGGGAGAATCTGAAGCAGATATGCTCGCAACCATCCATTATCTGAACGCTCTTCCGATTGACGGAATCAAGCTGCAGCTTCTCCACGTTCTGAAGCATACCGATCTGGCAGATTTTTACAGGCAGGAACCTTTTTATATTCCAGATATGAACTCTTATTTTCATCTGCTCGGAAAATGTATCGCTTCGCTCCGTCCGGATATTGTCATTCACCGTCTGACCGGTGACGGACCAAAATCTCTTCTTATCGCACCGCTCTGGACCGGCAATAAACGGTTAGTACTCAATCAGATGCAGCGCTATTTAAAAGAGCAGAATCTCTGGCAGGGAAAAGAATATACTACATTTTAAGGAGGTAGCCCTATGGCAGAAGCATTTACACTTTATAAACTCATCATTCTATACATGCTGGACAAAGTTGATTTTCCTCTGACCAACTCCCAGATTTCTGAATTTGTCCTGGACAAAGGATATACCGATTATTTCAAACTCCAGCAGGCTCTTTCTGAACTTGCGGACGGTGGTCTCATCCTGAAAGAATCCACTCACAACCGCACTCTTTTCCATCTGACGGAAGATGGGAAAGGGACGATTCATCTTTTCCGGGATAAAATCTCAAAGCCAATCCAGGACGATATTGACCACTTTTTACAGACAAAACAGTATGATCTGAAAAATGAAGTTTCCGTAAAGGCGGATTATATGAAAAATGCAGGAGAGGAATATTCCGTGCGCTGTCAGGTCTTTGAAAATCACGAACCCCTGATCGATCTGACCCTTTCTGTACCGACTGAAAAAGAAGCGGCGGCAATTGCACTCAACTGGCAGAAAAAAAATCAAGTCGTCTATGCGTGGCTGATGTCTCAGTTATTGTGATGGATGTGAATGATACGGTTCGCAAATTAAGGCTGTGATTGGGCAATGATACACTTGAATCTCACGACATGAAAACTCTACGTTGTTCTTTGGGCAGATCTCAGCTACGTTCTTGAAAGCTTGCAAGCCTCATGCCTGCTCCAAAAGAGCTGAATCCCGGGCGCGGACAGAAAACAAATGGATAAGGATTCCATGTTTGTGCTATGGAGATGAGACACAAAAATTGTGGAAGCCCTTGCTGACACAATTTTCGCCTTAAGTGGCTCATCGGAATGGTCAGCACAAAGGAATCTGCTCTATTTGTTTTCTGTCCACGTCCGACCACAACCTACAAAAAAAGCAGACCGTCCCATATTCCGATCTGCCTAAATAACCACCACAAAACTGATGTATTTCCTTTCTTCTATTTCCACCGTAATTTCTCCGTGGTAACGATTCACAAGCATCTTTGCATTATAAAGTCCCAGTCCATGCTTTTTTCCATCTTCTTTCGTAGAAAATCCTTTTTCAAAGAAATGACTGATCTCGCCAAGTCCTATATTTTCGACCTGATTCTTTATCGTGAAGATGAGCTTATCATTCTGGGAATCAATTTCGATCAGTACCTGATTTTTTTCTTCGGTACAGGCTTCGTATGCATTGTCGATCAGGGTTCCAACAATCTCGATCAGGTGGTGTTCGGAAATGCCGGAAACGATTTCTTTGTTCCACACGCGGATATCGGTCCGGACATATTCCGGCGCACGGACAATTTTACTGTAGATAAATCCTGCCAGGATTTTATCGCTGATCTTCAGAAGGGGGAGATACTTCCTGCTGTCATCTTCTCTGGCAATTTCCGTAATATATTCAGACTGCTTTGCTACCAGTTCTTCATAATTGTCGATGGTCAGATGCATATTCAGGATTGCATTCAGATGATTGTCAAATTCATGCTGTTTGGCACGGATTTCTTTGACCAGTTCTTCCAGCGGAATCAGATAGTTCTGATAAAGCCGCAGTTCATTTTCCTTCTGGCGTATCAGTACATAATTACTTCTCCAGTCCACAATTCCCCAGATCACAACGATCACCATCAGAACAAACATGATAAACACCCTGTAATCAAAGGTACCGCTGATCAGGAAATCCACGATCAGATAGACTGATACCATAAGTGCCATTACGCAGAAAATACGATATAGAAATTTGCGTACCCAATCAGCCATTTAACAGTCCTCCGATCACCGATTTGTAAGTCACACCGATTTCTACCGTATCCGGACAATTTTTGATCCGGATGATCCGGTTGACGGTATCGTAATATTCAACTTCATTTTTATTGACCGCATACATCCGATGGCACTGCGCAAACATCCCTTTTGGCATCTTAAGCAGCATCTGTCTGAGAGTCACATAAGGGACATCCCAGTTCTCCGTCACAAGATGCAGTCTTGTTCCTCTCGGTATCGCTTCCAGATAACGGATATCCTCGCATTTCAGCTGATAATTGATCCCGTCTTTTTTCACAACGATCACCGGTGGTTTCTCCCTGCTCTCTTTTTCCAGCACCTTCTGAACAACCTCTTCCACCTGCTCCCTGTGAAATGGCTTCATAATGTACTGGTAACAGTGCAGCTCCCGGTAAGCCTGCATTTCCATATTGCCAATGGCAGTCACCATCACGATCGGGGTAAAAGTATATTCAAACCTCTCCCGTATCTCTCTTGCGAACAAAATCCCACCGATATCCTCCCGGTCCTCGCCGCTTAGATTTACATCCAAAAGGAAAAGACCATACCGGATTTCCTGATCCAGCAGGTCTTTTGCTTCTTTCAGGGAAGATGCCTTGTGGACACGGATATCATCTGAATATGTGGTAAGAATCTCTGACAATGCCTGCAGCGAAGTCAGTTCATCTTCCAGGATCAATACATCCGTCATCTATTTGTCACCTTTCCTCTCTCTTTTTTTAATCTAATCTTCCTTGATCACTTCTTTAGCGCTCTTTACAAGCCCCGCAAGTGACTGCAGTTCTGACGGAATGATGATTTTCGTTGCCTTGCCGTCTGCAGCCTTTTCAAATGCCTCCAGACTCTTGATCGTAAGCACTGCCTGGTCTGCACCCGCTTCACGGATGAAACGGATACCGTCTGCATTTGCCTGCTGTACTTTAAGGATGGCTTCCGCTTCACCTTCAGCCTCTTTGATCCTCTTTTCTTTTTCTGCTTCTGCCTGGAGGATCGCTGCCTGTTTTTCAGCTTCCGCTTTCAGGATCACAGATTCTTTTTCACCTTCTGCAACAAGGACAGTAGATTTCTTTTCACCTTCTGCACGGAGAATAGCTTCACGTCTTTCACGTTCTGCTTTCATCTGTTTCTCCATGGCATCCTGGATCGCTGCCGGTGGAATGATATTTTTCAGTTCCACACGATTGACTTTGATTCCCCATGGATCCGTTGCCACATCAAGAGATGCTCGCATCTTCGTATTGATCGTCTCTCTTGATGTCAGTGTCTGGTCAAGTTCCAGATCACCAATGATGTTACGAAGGGTGGTCGCTGTCAGATTCTCGATTGCCATGATCGGGTTCGCTACTCCGTAGCAGAACATCTTCGGATCTGTAATCTGGTAGAATACAACGGTATCGATCCGCATGGTTACGTTATCCTTTGTGATAACCGGCTGCGGTGCAAAATCAACTACCTGCTCTTTTAAGTCTACTCTTCTTGCCACACGTTCAATGATCGGCAGTTTAAAATGAAGTCCTACACTCCATGTTGCCTGATATGCACCAAGACGTTCGATAACCAGTGCCTTTGCCTGTGGCACGATTTTAATGCAGGAAGTCAGAAACAGTAATGCGATCACAATAATAATTACTAAAATAATAAGTCCCGTCATCTTTTAGTCCTCCTCATATTTTTTTACAATTAACTTTACTCCGGATATATTAACCACCTTCGCCAGTGTTCCGGGTTCCAGGATCACGTCATCCTGTTCGGATCTTACCGTCCACTCCGTACCATTTACCACCGCCAT
>OHAN01002579.1_pt1 | contig 11908 bp, 7 predicted proteins | sample 1577121 | NCBI WGS metagenome assembly OHAN01 (sample SAMEA3541554, study PRJEB24748) | human gut metagenome | biome: human gut; feature: human-associated habitat; material: faeces | place: China | collected 2012 | reverse complement strand
TCTGCCGCACCTCGCTCGCCGTATCGGCACTTAGAATTATGCGGTATTGCCATAACGCTATTGAATGAAACCATAACACCAGACACGAAAGGTTTGCCATAAACATGAAAGAAATCATCCTTGCCTATCAGGGCGAAATGACCCTGAAAGGCCTGAACCGCAGCAAATTTGAAGCCCGCCTGGCCAAAAGCATCCGCTACCGGCTGGAAGACCTGGGCAAATTCAAGGTAACCCAGGCGCAGTCCACCGTGTTCATTGAGCCACTGGAAGATGACCTGGACATGGACGAAGCGTTCCGCCGTATTTCCAAAATTTTTGGCATTGTCAAAATGAGCCGCGCTGCCTGCTGCAGCAAGGATTTTGACGAGATCTGCGCCACGGCGGAAGCTTATCTTGGCGAAACGCTGCGCGGCATCCGCACCTTTAAGGTGGAAGCCAAGCGCGCGGATAAAACGTTCCCGATGAAAAGCCCGGAGCTGTGCCGCGAACTGGGCGCTTACCTGCTGGGCAAGCACCCCCACCTGCGGGTGAACGTGCATGAGCCGCAGCTGGAAATCATGGTGGAAATCCGCGATAAAGGCGCATATATCCATGGCCCCAAGGTGGAAGCCGCGGGCGGCCTGCCCGTTGGCACCAGCGGCCGTGCGCTGAACCTGCTTTCCGGCGGCATCGACAGCCCGGTAGCAGCTTATTGCATGGCGCGCCGCGGGCTTGCACTGCACCACATCCACTTTGCCAGCCCGCCGTACACCAGCCTGCGCGCCAAACTGAAGGTGCGCGCCCTGGCCCGCGAACTGGCAGAATATACCGGCAACTGCCAGCTGTTTGTGGTGCCCTATACCAAGCCGCAGGAGTATATCCGCGATAATGCGCCTGATGTGTTGTTTACCGTGCTCATGCGCCGCAGCATGCTGCGCATTGCCAAACTGGTGGCCGACCAGAGCGAGATGGAAGCTTTGATTACCGGCGAAAGTCTAGCACAGGTTGCCAGCCAGACCATGCAGGCCATTGCCTGCACCGACGCCGCGCAGAACCTGCCGATTTTGCGCCCGCTGATCGGCATGGATAAGACCGAGATCATTGCTATTTCCCGCAAGATCGGTACTTTTGATACCTCCATTGAGCCGTATGAGGATTGCTGTACCATCTTTACCCCGCCGCACCCCAAAACCAAGCCCAGCCTGGCGGAGATCGAAGCCGCCGAAGCCGGAATGCCCGGCCTGGCAGAGCTGGAACGGATTGCGGCGGAAACTGTGGAGAAAATCCCCATCCGCATCGGGGATGACCCGGAATTTTAACAGCGCCAGATAAAAATTACCCTTGGATAAAGGACGGAACGAACCATGACTGCGGAGATCATTTGTGTAGGAACCGAGCTGCTGCTTGGCGATATTGTCAATACCAACGCTCAGTTTTTGAGCCGCGAACTGGCGGAACTGGGCATCAGCGTGCTGCACCAGCATGTGATTGGGGATAACCCTGGCCGCCTGCGTGATTTGGTAAAGGAAGCCAAAAGCCGCAGCGATCTGCTGGTGTTTTCCGGCGGGCTTGGCCCCACGGAGGACGACTTGACCAAGGAGACCGTGGCCGAAGCCTTTGGCGATACCCTGCACTTTGATGAAGCGGAATGGCAGAAGATCGTGGACTTTTTTGCCCGTACCGGCCGCGGCGGGCGCACCCCCACGGCCAACAACCGCAAGCAGGCCATGGTGCCCACCAAGGGGCACAAGCTGCCCAACGCCCATGGCACCGCACCCGGTGCCTGGTTCGAGGATGACGGCTGCATTGCCGTGCTGATGCCCGGCGTTCCACGCGAGATGAAAGCCATGTGGGCGGAGGATATCCGCCCGGTGCTGCTGCAGCGCCAGAACTGTACCATCCACTCCAAAACGCTGCGGGTGCTGGGGGGCGAAAGCAGCATTGCCAGCAAGGTTTCCCCGCTGTTCGCCAGCGAAAACCCCACGGCAGCCATTTATTGCAAAACCGGCGAGAGCGAGATCCGTGTGACCGCCCGCGCCGCAACCGAGGCGGAAGCCGAAACGGCCTGCGATGCCCGCATTGCGGAGTTCCGCAAGATTTTGGGCCCCAATGCGTATGATGTGGATGTGCCGGGGCTGGAATACACTGTGGTGCACCTGCTGCAGCAAAAAGGGCTGCATGCTGCCACCGCGGAAAGCTGCACTGGCGGCCTTGTGGCAGAAAAAATCACCAATGTGCCCGGCTCCAGCGAGGTGTTCGGCTATGGCTTTGTGACCTATGCCGAAGCCGCCAAGGCAAAGCTGCTGGGTGTTGACCCGACTTTGATTGAACAGTATAACGTGGTTTCCGGCCCAGTGGCCGTGGCGATGGCTTACGGCGCTTTGCAGGCATCGAGGGCAGATCTGGCCGTGGGCATTACCGGCATTGCCGGGCCCGGCGGCGCACTGCCGGGCAAACCGGTAGGTACCGTCTATCTGGCCGGTGCGGATGCCCGCAGCGGCAAAGCCTGGCTGATGCGCCTGGAACTCGGCGGCTATGCCGAGCGCAGCATCATCCGCACCCGCGCCGCCCTGTACGCTCTGGACCTTCTGCGCCGCATGGCCCTTGATATCCCTCCCGAAAACGCCCACCCCGTCCCCTCCAAAGATGTCAAACCCGAAACCCTTGATATTTAACAATAACTTTAATAGGCAATGAGAAAGCAAAAACCACCCACCAATTACTAATTCCTCATTCCTAATTTCTAATCTGTTTTCTGCCAACTTTGTGGCACGGCAAAACTCCTAACTCCTCCCTCCTGACTCCTAACTTCAACTTTCCACCAAAGGGGTGTTTTAATGCTGCAAATCCAAATGCGAATCCTGCGTGTGTTTGGGCTTTCCAAAACGGAGATGAACTCCATCATTGAGAACGCCCAGGCCGAGGGCAGCCCCAGCCTGCGCCTGCAGGAGCGCGATGGTGAATACCTTGTCTGCGTGCAGGCGTCAGCCCCCACCCAGGCAATGGCGGATGAATACTGCGAAAAGTGGGTGCAGAAACTGCGCACCCGCTTTGGCGATGCCTGCTACGGCTTTGAGGATACCACCCTGGCCCAGGCCGCGCTGGATGCCCTGCTGAAAAAGCGCCGCCTGCTTGTTGCGGCGGACGAAGCCACCGGCCGCCTGTTGGGCAACGCCCTGCGCGGCCTGCAGCACAGCGAAGCAGCGTTCGATTTTGGTAACCAGACCTACCTGAACCCGGCGAACGCCCGCCGCATTGCCGCGCCGGAAGCTCTGCTCAAAAAGTTCCCCGGCGATATGGTTCAGGCCGCTGCAGGCCGCGCTCAAAGCGCTTTGCTGCTGGCCAATGCGGATTATGCCGCCGTGTATATGCCCGCAACAGTGGGGCAGGCGCCTTTTGTGCTGCTGTGCAGCCGCATCGGCGCGGCAGCCTGTGCCCTGAGCCCCGAAATCTCCGATATGGCAATCGCCAACCATATTCTGGACTTGGCCCGCCGCCGTGCATTGGGGATGCACCTGGGACCTTCCGCTATTACCTTCAAGCCGGGGCGGGAGCGCCCGCTGCTGCTGGTCAGCGGCGAAGGCCAGCCGAGGCCAGGTTTGCGCTTTACGCTGCGCCGCAAGGCTGCCCCGGCCAAACCGGCGGTTAAGCCCAACGCCCCGGACAGCTACGATGCAGAACCGGTCCCCGATTACGATGCGCAGCCCACTGAACCCAAACCGCAGGCTACCCCTACCGGGACCATTACCTTTGAACGCCCCATCGCCCAGCCTGCCGCGCCGCAGCCAACACCGGATCCGCTGGACCTGCGCACCGCAGGCCCGCAGGCCGCCGCCGAAGCGCGCGCCCGCCGCGCCGCAGAAAGCGAGCTGGACCCGGACCTGGAACTGTGTGCCACCCGCACCATCAAAATTTCCCGTGCAGATTTGGAGCAGGCCATGGCGGCTCAGCAGGCAGCAAAGCAGCAGGAGCAGCCCAACCCGGAACCGCCCGCTGCACCGCAGCCGGAACCCCTGCCGGAGCCGGAACCAAAAGCTTCTATCCTGGATGATGATATCCCGGATTTTTCGGCAGGGTTGGACCCCGCCGCGCTGGAAGCAGCCCGCAAGGCGGACGAAAAAGCCCCGCCGCGCAGCACCGATGAATTCCAGCGCGCCGCCAGCCAGTTGTTTGAAGACGATGAGGATGACGGGGAGGACGAAGAGCCCACCATTACCTTCCCTGGCCGCAGCAAAGCCAAACCGGCAGTGCCGCGCTCCCTGGCAGCGAAGCAGGAACCCAAACAGGATGCCATCCACAACCGCAGCCTTGCCATGATCGAGCGTGCCGAGCGCCGCCACCGCCGCAAAGCGATTGCCGCAGTGGCTGTTATTGCCCTGCTGGTTCTGGTGGGTGCTGCGGTGCTGCTGGGGCTGACCCGTGGATGCACCGTGAAAGCCCCTGCCTATAAAAATTACGGCACAGAGCAGTTTGATACCCAGGCGCAGGCATATTTGAAATCCGCTGCGGCAGAAAACGAAAAAATTATCGGTTATCTTGCGTTCCCCGGCCAGAACGGCCAGCTGGTGTACAGCGGCTCCCAGCCGGGCGATGGCGCTGCCATCAGCGGCACCAACTACCTGAACGCTTCCATGCCGTCCAACACGGTGCTTTCCTGCGCGGATGCCTCGCTGGCAAGCCTGACGGACCAGACAAACTTCAGCCAGAATGCCGAGTTCACCCTGTACCTGAGTGATGTGACCTACCATTTCCGTGCTGTGGCAGTGTATAATACCGATGCCGCAGGCACCGAGAATGCCTTTACCCCCGCCAGCTATGGGGAACTTTCGGATTATTACAGCTATGCGGAGTTCAGCCAGAGCATTAAGGAACGCAGCCTGTTTGATACCGGCAATACCCCCGGTGATAAGGAAACCTTCCTGACCCTGATGAGCACCGGCGGCACAAACGGCACGTTTGTCTGTGTGACCGCTGTTCTGTTGCCGGATCAGGCCCAGTAAGCTTGGATATACCCAGGAATGATTAAGCCCCCGTTCCCGTACATATACTAGGGTGTGGCGGAATAAACCGCTGCACGCTGGATGGGGAAGGGGGTTTTGGGATTGAAAGAAGAAGCGGCACTGGCCCGTACGGTCATCAAAAAGCGGCTGGCCGGGCAGCCGGCACCGGATATCTGGTTTTTGATCATTTTGATGCTGCTGGTGTGCTATGGTTTGGTGATGCTGTTTTCAGCCGGGTATGCGGTGGCGCTGTACCGGCGCGGGGATGCTTATACCTATATCCGCCCCCAGCTGTTGTTTGCGGCGTTTGGTGCGGCGGCCATGTACGCGGCCAGTCTGGTGGATTACCACATCTGGCACAAACTGGCGTGGCCAATCATGGGGGTATCGCTGGCGTTGCTGGCAATCGTGCTGTTCATGCCGGAATATAACGGCTGCAAGCGGTGGATCGTGCTGCCGGGGCTGGGCACCTTGCAGCCCAGCGAGATCGCCAAGTTTGCGGTAGTGCTGGTGTTTGCCCACATCATCTCCCTCAACCATGACAGGATGCAGACATTTGCAACCGGGGTGCTGCCCTTTATGGTTATCCTGGGGGCGGTTACGGTGCTGATGCTGCTGGAGCCGCATCTGTCCGGCACGCTACTGATTTTGGGCATCGGCGCGGTGCTGATGTTTGTGGGCGGCACGGGTTTAAAGTGGTTTGCCCTGGCAGGCATTGCCGGGGCCGGGGCCATTGCGGCGGCGGTGGTGCTGCTGCCGGAGCTGGTGCCTTATGCCATGGGGCGGCTGTCTTCCTGGCGGGACCCCTTTGCCGATCCGCTGGGCGAAGGCCACCAGACCATCCAAAGCCTGTACGCCATTGCATCTGGCGGCGCGGCCGGGCTGGGGCTGGGCAACAGTCGCCAGAAATACCTCTATGTGCCGGAACCGCAGAACGACTTTATCTTTTCGATTCTGTGTGAAGAACTTGGCTTTGTGGGCGCGGCTCTGACGGTGGTGCTGTTCCTGCTGCTGTTTTTGCGCGGCATGTCCATTGCAGTGCGCGCGCGGGATAAATTCGGTGCGCTGCTGGCCGTTGGCTTTGTGGTGCAGGTGGTGCTGCAGGCGGTGCTGAACATTGCCGTTGTTACCAACACCATCCCCAACACCGGCATCAGCCTGCCGTTTTTTTCTTCCGGCGGTACCAGTTTGATGATGCTGCTGGGCGAAATGGGCATTGTGCTCTCCGTTTCGCGCCAGGCGGACGCCCGGTAACGGAAATGTGCAAATTTTGTGATGGGGATTTCACAACTTTCGGCAGTTCTGCGCTATTGAAACTGGCGGAATAATACGGTATAATAACCAAAAAAGATTTGTAACTTTTTTGCAATCTTCCCAAAAGAAAAGGAATGTTATGCAGGAAATCAAAACAAACCCAACGGTGCGGCACACCACGCCCCTGCAGCTGCTGGCGGCGTTTGCAGCCACGGTGGCAGTGCTGTTTGTGCTGCTGCTGGGGGCGTGCGCGTTGCCGGCCCAGCCGGTGCTGGAACATGTGTATGATTCAGCCCAAACCATCCAGCAGGAGGGGCTTTACCCTGAATATTTCGGCTTTAAGCTGTTCCAGATGGATAACTATACCGATACCATCATGCTGTTTGAAGCGGCCGCCATGGGCGAGCAGGATCCCTTGACCGCCATGATGACCGCAACGGCCTATAACGTGGATAACTTTGAAACGATGGCCGGTGACCTTGCTGTCTATTGCGAGCGCACCATTCCGCTGTCCACCGGTGCCCAAAAGGCAGTGCAGCTGGTGCCGTTCTCCTATGCGCGGTACTGGCACGGCTACCTGATCTGGCTGCGGCCGCTGCTCTGCGTTATGTCCATCACCGGTGTGCGCGTGGTGCAGTATTTGGTGCTGTTTGCGCTGCTGGCGGTTATTTTGTGGCAGCTGCGGCGGCAGTGTGGGCTGCGGGCCATGGTGTGGTTTGCCGTCAGCCAGCTGGCGGTTACCGTGTTCTGGGTGCCGCATCAGGTGCAGTATTTTACCACTTTCTGTATTGCGTATGCGGGCTGCGCGTGGGTGCTGGCCAGGCCGCGCCGCGCCGGGCAGCTGAGCATTGCCCTGGTGGTGCTGGGTACCTGTACGGCGTTCTGTGATTTGCTGGTCACCCCCATCATCACGCTGGGGCTGCCGGTGGCGGTGTGGCTGTGCTGCCTGCCGCAGCGGGCGGCATCCGGTGCCAGGCAGTGTCTGCCGGTCATCGGCGGCAGCTTGTGCTGGGGGGCAGGCTATGCCATGTGCTGGGGCCTGAAATGGGTGCTGGCCACTCTGATTACCGGGCAGGATATCATCGGCGATGCCATCCACCAGGCCGGGGTGCGCACCACGGCGGATACCTGGCACGGCATGGAGCTGAGCTGGGGGAACATCTTCCGCTTTGTGGGGGATACATTAAGCCAGCGCGGGCTGTTGTGGCCGGTGGTGCTGGTGGTTATTTTGTGCATTGCGGCGTTTTTGCTTTGCCTGCGCAATAAGGAAGCTTTGCTGCGCGCGCTGCCCATTGGCCTTACCGCCCTGATGGCACCGGTGTGGCTGGCGCTGCTGCGCACCCATTCCATCCAGCACGGGTGGTTTACCTGGCGCAGTTTAACGGTCAGCATTTTTGCGGGGCTGGCTTTTCTCTATTATTCCTGTGGGATACGGGCGGGCCTGCGGCGTTTGCGCGGCCAAAAACAACAAGGGTGAAAGTAGTTATGAAGGACGAAGAAAACAAGATGCAGTCTGCTGCCCCGGAGCAGCAGGCCCAGCCGGAGCAGACGCAGCCGGAAAGCGAACCGGCCGCGGATGCGGCCCAGCCGGGAACTGAAAACGAACCCAAGGCAGAAACCACAGCACCGGAAACGCCGGACAAAAAGAAACGTCCCCTGTGGCGGAAACTGCTGGCGGTGTTTGCTGCGGCGCTGGCGGTGCTGGTGCTGCTGGCGGTGCTGTACATTAACGGCAAGTTGGATCTGATTCATTACGATGACGGCACGGTGGACAGCGTTGGCACCGTTGATGCCGAGGAGGACCAGGACCTGGATACCACCGGCCTGACCCAGGCCACAAATGACGAAATGGAGATGCCGGAGGGCAGCCCCTTTGCGGACGAAGATGTGCTGAACATCTTGTTGATCAGCACTGATGAACGCACCGATGCCGTGAACGACTGGGATGCGTTTACCCATCTGAACGAGCTGGACGGAACAAAAGCCACCACGGAGTTCAGCTCCGATGCCCGCGCGGACAGTTTAATTCTGTGTTCCCTGAACATCAAGGACGATACCATCAAACTGGTTTCCATTGAGCGCGCCACCGGTGTGCCGATTCTGCTGGATGGGTACGAGGGCCAGTACGACTGGATCACCCACACCTTCCGTTACGGCGGTGCCCGCCTGACGATGGATACGGTGGAAAACTGCTTCAACGTGCAGGTGGACCACTATGTGCGGTTCAATTTTAACTCCTTTGTTCAGATTGTGGATGCCGTGGGCGGCATCGACCTGAACCTGACTGAGGACGAAGCCAAGGCGCTGAACTGGGAGGTTCCCTCCAACTCGATGCTGATCGTCAAGAAGGTGGAACCAGGCTGGAACCACTTTGACGGCTATACCGCATTGCAGTATGCCCGCCTGCGCGCCATTGATGATGACTGGCACCGCGTGGCCCGCCAGCGCACCGTCATCCAGGCGGTGCTGGACCGGATCAAGAGCGCTTCGGTCACCGAGCTGAACGACCTGCTGGACACCGCCCTGCCGGTGGTACAGACCAACTTTACAAAAACTGAGATCGCTGCCTTGATGGTGCAGCTGCCGGGCTTTTTGGGCGTGACAGCAGACCAGATGACCCTGCCGGTGCAGGGCACCTATGGCGTGCGCAACGGCATGGATGACCGCCCCATGATGGATCCTGATTGGGCTGCCAACATTGCGGTTTTGCAGAACTTTTTGTATACTGATATGACGGCAGAGAAAGCCATTGCCGCCGGTACCGCTACCCCGGAAACGGCTGACGGTGAGGAAACCGCTGTGCCCGAAACCGTGAAAGTGCAGAGCAAAAAGAATGACACCGTCCACACCTACCTGAAAGACAACACGACACCCATTTACTGGGATTACCCGCTGGAAGATGCCGATTTTGGTAATGCGGATTACCGCGTGTTTCTGGCCGGAGAAACCCGCGGACAGCCGCAGAACACTGCCATGCGCAAGGCGCTGTTCCAGTACCTGCACGAACAGCAGGGGGTGAATGTTCAGCTGGTGGAAACCGGCGTGGGCGAAACCCAGGTGCTGGAGCAGTACCTGCGCACGGGCGATGAAAACTGGCTGAACCACTACCTGAAGCTGCAGGGCAGCTGTGCGGATGCGGAAGCCGAATACTGGCGCTGGCTGTACCAGTATAACCGCCAGCAGGGCGGCACTATCCATGTGGCAGGGCTGGGCACCGAGCGCAATACCGTAGTTTCGATGTATGGCCTGCTGGCTTTGGCAGATACGGAGATCAAACCGGCAGAGAGCAATGCGGACTTTGTGCAGGCCCTGCGGGATGAGGATATGGCGACTGCCCTGCAGCTGTTCAAGACCGCTATGGAGGAACAGCCCGATGCGATGGCAGACTATTTTGGCGATGCCTATGCCCAGGTACAGCAGCTGTATGCCAACCTGCAGGTGAACACTACCTATAAGGGCAGGCTGGACCGCGACGACCTTGCTATGATGGACAACATGAACTTTGTGCTGCGCCAGTACCCGGACGATAAATTCTTTGGCCAGCTGAGCAACGGCCATGTGACCCAGAGTGCCTGGAAGGACGGCAATTATATTGCCAACTACAGCCGTTTCGGCATGCTGCTGAACGGCGAAGGCTCCCCCGTGCAGGGCGAAGTCTGCTCCATGCTGACGATCTATACCCAGCGCGGCAGCAGCGGCCTGCTGGGCGATGATGCCGAGAACGACTATTATGACCTGACCGCGCTGGCGGAAGCTGCGGGCAAAGAATTTATTGCCACAGGGGCAGATTTGTTCCTGGCGCTGGACAACAAGGACACCCCTTACACCGAGCAGAACGGCCTGATCAAGCCCGAAGTGCAGGCCGAAGAAAAGCCGCTTATGGATTATTGCCAAAAACTGATTGTACTTTTTGACACAGAAAATTAAAATTCCCCGTTGACAAGGCCGTGCCTTTGTGCTATAAATACTTTAAACCAATGAAGCGAAAGTAAAACCACAGGCGCACGCACAGAGAGCCCCCGATGCTGGAAACGGGGTGGTAAGCGGAGTGGATAAATGGTTCGCCGAGGGCACGGGGAAAAGCTGGGCTGAGTATCCGTTGACGGAAGCCTCCGTTACAGGGCAGGGGAATGTTAGTTCTCCGCAGAGCGGCTGTGCAGTTTATGGCACAGCAAGCAAGGTGGCACCACAGATTATTTGATTGATCTGCCCTTGCACAGAAAGCTATTTCTGTGCAAGGGCTTTTTGTTATACCCGGCACAGACCACAAACAGGAGTAACACCATGAAAAAGCAAAGCATTACCACCATGCGGGAGCGATGGCGCCGGGCAAACTGATTGCCCGCCCCGGCACTGCCGGGAACAAACCGCCGATACACCTTAAATGTGAATGATAAAAAGGAGCTTTTACCATGAAAAAGTTTGTTGCTGTTCTGTCCGCCGCCGCTATGCTCGCCACCCTCGCCGCCTGCGGTTCCACCGCCGCCACCACTTCTACCGCTGCCTCCAGCGCCGATACCGCTGCATCCACCAGCAGCGAAGCTGCTGCCGCAGATGATACCGCAAAGTCTTACAAAATTGCGGTGGTCCAGCAGCTGGACCACGCCAGCCTGGATGAGATCCGCACCGCTGTGGAAGCAGAGCTGGACGCCAAAGCCGCCGAAAAGGGCATTACCATTGAGTACAAAGATTTTAACGGCCAGAACGACGCTACCACGCTGAACCAGATCGGCACCCAGGTGGTTTCCGATGGATATGATGCGGTGGTGCCCATTGCCACCCTGGCAGCCCAGTGCATGGCCAATGCCTGCGCCGAAGATCAGATTCCTGTTGTGTACGCCGCCATCAGCGACCCTGCCGCTGCAGACCTCACCGGCCTGGATTATGTCACCGGTACTTCTGACGCGCTGAACACCCAGTTCATCCTGGATATGATGCTGACGATCAACCCGGATGTCAAGACTGTTGGCTTGCTGTACTCCAATTCCGAAGCCAATTCCACCACTCCCATTGCCGAAGCAAAGGCTTACCTGGATGAAAAGGGCATTGCTTATGTGGAAGGCACCGGCAACACCAACGATGAAATCATGAGCGCCGCCGCCAATATGGTGGGCAAGGCTGACGCTGTGTTTACTCCGACCGATAACGTGGTTATGGCCGCCGCAGCTGCTGTTTCCGAGACGCTGACCGAAGCGGGTATCCCGTTCTACACCGGTGCCGACAGCTTTGTTACTGCCGGTGCCTTTGCAACCTGCGGAGTCAACTATACCGAACTTGGCACCTACACCGCTGATATGGTGCTGGATATCCTGGAAAGCGGCAACGTTCCTGAATACCATGTAATGGATGGCGGCATCATCACCGTCAACACCGAAACTGCCGCCGCTCTGGGCATTGATTACGCCGCTTTCAGCGATATGGCCAGCCAGGTTGTGGAAGTTACCACCCAGCAGTAAGAACCTAAAAGAATAAAGAAGAATAATGCAGGTGTGGTGCCAGCAGTACCACAATAAAAACAGGAATGCAGCTCCGGCGAGAGAAAAATCCCGCCGGGGCTGCATACCTGATTAAAAAGCGCCGTGGGTGGCACACTGCAATGATTCATTATTCTTTATTACTTAGGCAACACCGCACAATTCCCGCCTTGCGGCTTAAGCACCGCTCCGGCGGCTGCG
>OHAN01002578.1_pt1 | contig 11908 bp, 10 predicted proteins | sample 1577121 | NCBI WGS metagenome assembly OHAN01 (sample SAMEA3541554, study PRJEB24748) | human gut metagenome | biome: human gut; feature: human-associated habitat; material: faeces | place: China | collected 2012 | reverse complement strand
AGCACTCCTGCTCCAACCACTGCATGTTCTGCTTCATCGACCAGCTGCCCCCCGGCATGCGCGAGAGCCTGTATTTCAAGGATGATGACGAGCGCCTGAGCTTTTTGTTCGGCAACTACATCACCATGACCAACATGCAGGACCATGAGATCGACCGCATCATCAAGATGCACATCTCGCCCATCAACATTTCGGTGCACACCACCAACCCCCAGCTCCGCGTGCGGATGCTGGCCAACAAGCGCGGCGGCGAGGTGCTCAAGTACCTGCCCCGGTTGGTGCAGGGCGGCATTGCCGTGAACTGCCAGCTGGTGCTGTGCCGCGGCATCAACGACGGCGACGAGCTGCGCCGCACCCTGACCGATCTGCTGGAGCTGACCCCCATGGTGCAGAGCGTGGCGGCGGTGCCCTGCGGTGTGACGGATTACCGTCAGAATCTGTTCAAACAGATCCCCTACGACGCCGAGACCAGCGCCGCTGTCATCGACATTCTGGAAGAATTCGGCGACGAGTGCAAGCGCCGCCACGGCAAGCGCATCATCTACCCCAGCGATGAGTGGTATCTCAAGGCCGGGCGTCCCATCCCGGACCCGGAATTCTACGAGGACTACGACCAGCTGGAAAACGGCGTGGGCATGATGAGCCTGTTCCGGCAGGAATTTCTGGCCGAACTGGACAAGCCCCACCGCATTTACGGCACCAAAAAGCTGGATGTGGTCACCGGCACCATGGCAGCCCCCCTCATCATTGAGATGATGGAAGAGCTGCACCGCCAGTACCCCATGATCGAGGTGACCGTGCACCCCATCCAGAACAAGTTCTTTGGCGGCAACGTGGGCGTGGCGGGCCTTGTAACGGCCACCGACATCATCGCCCAGTGTGAGGGCAAACTGACCAGCGGTACGCTGGGCGTGCCCGCTGTGATGCTGCGCGAAGAGAAAGATACCTTTTTGGACGATGTGACGATCACCCAGCTGGGCGAGCGTCTGGGCGTGAAGGTCGAGGTGCTGCCCGTGGGCGGCGGCGACGAGGCCCGCGCCCTGCTGCGCAGCGGACTGCACATCGCAAGAAGAAAGCGATAAAAAAGAACCCTCTCCGTCATCGCTGCGCAATGCCGCCTCTCCCGAAGGGCGAGGTCTGAGCTGCTTTCCCGCAACGCATCAAAAAGCTCTCCCTTTCGGGAGAGCTGGCACGGCGTGAGCCGTGACTGAGAGGGTCTTGCTACAAGAAAGGAGGAACCCCCATGAGCAAACCGATCGTAGCAGTGGTGGGCCGCCCCAACGTGGGCAAATCCACCCTGTTCAACAAGCTGTGCGGTCAGCGCCTTGCCATTGTGGAGGACACGCCGGGCATTACCCGTGACCGCATTTTTGCCAACTGCGAGTGGAACGGCCACGAATTTTTGCTGGTGGACACCGGCGGCATTGAGCCCAAGGCCACCGAGGGCATTCTGGCCCATATGCGCGAGCAGGCCCAGATCGCCATTGACACTGCCGACTGCATCATCATGGTAGTGGATGTGCGCGACGGCCTGACCGCTGCCGACGAGGATGTGGCCCACATGCTGCGCCGCAGCCACAAGCCCATCATCCTGGCCGTGAACAAGTGCGACAAGGTGGGCGAGGCCCCCATGGAGCTGTACGAGTTCTACAACCTGGGCTTTGACGAGGTGATGCCCATCTCGTCCGTGCACGGTCACGGCACCGGCGACCTACTGGATGCCGTGTGCGCACACCTGGACTTCAGCGAGACGGTGGTGGAAGAGGACCGCATCCCGGTGGCCATCATCGGCCGCCCCAACGTGGGCAAGTCCAGCCTGACCAACCGCATCCTGGGCGAGAACCGCATGATCGTGGCCAATGAGGCCGGTACTACCCGCGATGCCATCGACACCCCGGTGGACAATGCCTACGGCAAGTTCATCTTTACCGACACCGCCGGTCTGCGCAAGCGCAGCAACATCACCGACGGTCTGGAGCGGTATATGGTGGTGCGCGCCCTGGCTGCCGTGGAGCGCAGCCGTGTGGCCCTGATCCTGGTGGATGCCACCGTCGGCTTTACCGAGCAGGACAGCAAGGTGGCCGGTTATGCCCATGACCAGGGCAAGGCCTGTATCATCGTGGTGAACAAGTGGGACGCCGTGGAAGGCAAGGAGACCAACACCATGGAGCAGCAGCGCCGCGGCTATGCCGAGGACTTCAGCTTCATGGGCTACGCCCCCATCATCTTCATTTCGGCCCAGACTGGCTACAACGTGAACAAGCTGATGCAGCTGATCCGCGACGTGGACGCACAGAACGGTGCCCGCGTGCCCACCGGCGTGCTGAACGAGATGCTGGCCCGTGCCACGGCCCGTATGCAGCCGCCCAGCGACAAGGGCCGCCGCCTGAAGATCTTCTACCTGACCCAGGCTTCCACCCGCCCGCCCACGTTTGTGGCCTTTGTGAACGCAAAACACCTGTTCCACTTCAGCTATCAGCGGTATCTCATCAACCAGATCCGCGAGAACTTTGGCCTGGAACACACCCCCATCCGTCTGGTCGTGCGGGAGCGCGGCTCCGGCGAAGTGGGTGCCAAGGACGTGTAAGCGCCCCGAAGGAGGCATCCGGGTTCCGTTATGATGCAAACCATCCTCATCGCCGTGCTCACGGCTGCGCAGGCTTACCTGCTGGGCAGTGTAGACACCGGCATCCTCATCAGCAAATTCGTGTATCACGATGACGTGCGCAACCACGGCAGCGGCGCTGCCGGTATGACCAACATGCTGCGCACCTTTGGCAAGAAAGCCGCGGCCCTCACGGCCGCCGGTGACGTGCTCAAGGGGGTGGCTGCCGTGTGCATCGGCCGCTGGCTGTTCCACTTCCTGCCCGCCGACGCTGGCCTCTCGGCCTGGCTGGGCGTGTATCTGGCCGCCATCCTGGCGGTGGTGGGCCACCTTAAGCCCCTGTATTTCGGCTTCAAGGGCGGCAAGGGCGTGCTGGTGGCCGGTGGAGCCATTCTGGCCATCCAGCCGGTGCTGCTGCCGTTCCTGGCCCTGATCTTTCTGGCCTGCCTGCTGCCCACCGGTATGGTGTCGCTGGGCAGTGTGACCATGGCGGCGGCTTATCCGTTGTTGACGCTGGGCTACTGCCTGCTGCGTGGCTATGCCGTACAGGACCTGCTCATCTGTCTGGTGGGCTCTGTCATCATGGCTGCCATGGTCATCTATATGCATCGCTCCAACATCCAGCGCATCCGCGACGGCAAGGAATACCGCTTTGGCCGCCACGGCAAACAGTAAAATCAAACAATGAAACAGGCGGTGCCTGCACACAATGCTGTGCGGCACCGCCTGTTTTTCTTTTTGTAAGGTTATTCGTCGTCCTCGCCCGGTTCTGTTTCCGGTTCGGGGTGCAGCCAGTGGATGCCGCTTTGCGCGGGCGAAAGGTCCGGAGCGAGGTGGCCGTCCGGCAGATGGGCACCAAAGGCGGGCACAAAGAAGTATTTGCGCACGATGAAGATGAGGGCGATGGCACCCACACTGAGCAGGTTTTCCAGCGCCGAGTCATGGCCCACCACCAGATGGCGGGCAATGGCATAGAGCAGTACTTCCAGACTGCTGCCGGGGCTGTGCTTGGCCAGCATCTTGATGAACTCGATACCGATCACGATGTCCAGACTGCGCTCCAGAAAGGTGCGGATCTCCACCTCGTTGCCGTCGATCAGCAGGCCGGGCATCCACCGGATGAGCGGCACGGCGCTGAGCAGCAGACCAATGAGCACCAGCCCGGAGAGCAGGATCTCCAACAGGCTGGACGCCTGAATGATGTGGTTGCGCAGCTGGGTGCGCCAGTGGCTTTCCACATGCGAAGCGGGATGTTCCATAACAAGACCGTCCTTTCGGCATTCTGCTGTAGAAGATTCGACAAATCTTTGACATTATTGTAGCAGAAGGATGAAAGCGTGTCAATTCAAACGGTGCAGGTTATGGCAGGGATTCAGCCGTTGGCGGCTGCACTGCCGGCAGGCACATAGCCGGCCTTTTTGATGCAGGCCTGCCCGGCCTCGGTGTCCAGCCAGTCGTAGAGCTGGCGCTCCGGGCTGTCGGCGGCGGCATCCGGGCGGATGACGGCGTAGAAGTCGTTGCAGAGGGGATAGCTGCCGTCGGCCAGTGTGTCGTTGGAGGGCATCACGCCGTCCACACTCAGCAGCCGCAGACCGGGCTGGGAGTACATCTGGTCGATGTAGTAGTACACCGAAAAGCCGATGGCGTTGGCGGAGTTGTTGTAGGCGGCAAGGCTGTCCACCAGTTCGCCCATGGCGGTGGGGGCCAGCTCGGTGGGCGGGTCCATCAGTTCGCCGCCCTGAATGAGCAGCTTCTGGAACAGGGTCTGGCTGCCGGAGTCAGACCGGCGCTGGAAGGCCACGATGTCCAGATCCTGGCCGCCCACGTCCTTCCAGTTGGTGATCTTTCCGGCGTAGATGTCCCGCAGCTGCTGTTGGGTCAGGTCGGTCACGGGGTTGTCCTCGTTCACGATGAACACCAGTGCGTCCACGCCGATGGGCTTCTGCTCCAGCTGGACGTTGGCGGCCTCCAGCTCTTCCTTGACGGAATCCGGGGCTTCGTACACCACCAGCATTTTGGTATTGGTGTTGTACAGACCAAAGCTCTCCCAGGCATAAGCGGTGGTGCTGACCGAAATGATGCTCTGGGCTTCTTCCAGGTCCATGCCAGTGGTGTCGGCCAGCATTTGCGCCATCAGGGGGATGCAGGCCGTGCTGCCGTCCAGGGCAGGGAAGTCCTCCACGGTCAGGAACGGTGCGGCGGTCACCTCACTGGCAGCCGAGGAAGCAGGGGGCTCCGGGGCGGTGGAAGCAGACGAAGCAGGCTCGCTGCTGCCGGAGCAGGCCGTCAGGACCCCGGCGGCAGAGCAGGCGGCAAGACCCAGCAGAAAGCTGCGGCGGGAAATTTTCGTGTTTTTCATCAGAAAAAACCTCCTGTCATGGTTCAGTAACCGAGTTCGTCATCGGCATTGACGGACGAGAAGATGCTCTGGCAGTAAAGCCAGTTGCCGTCGGTATCCATCCAGCCGTAATAGAAACCACGCCGTGCCACGAATACATGGTCCGGCAGGGCGTTCAGGCTGTTGTCGTAGTAGCTGTAGCAGCTGCCAAGGCCCTGCATCACCACGTTGCCGGTTTCGTCCAGTACATCGCATCCGGTGGCGTAACTGCTGCCGGGAACGCTGCGGGTGCCGTAGTACAGCGGCCTGCCGTTGGCATCGGTGGTGAGGTAGCCCAGATAATTGTAGGTCTCATTCAGGCTGCTCAGGTCGGAGACGAGGCCTTCGGGGCCGTACACCCGGATGGCAGCGATCTCATAGCTGTCGGCATCCCGCAGCTCCATCCAGACAAAGCCGTCCTCTTCACAGTCCAGCGTCACGCGCTGATCGTCCCCAATGGTCCCGGCGTTCACGTCGGTGAGCAGTGCTCCGGTGTCGGTGTCGCAGACCTTCAGGCTGCCGTCCTGCGCATACAGGGCAATGCGGTTCCCGGCAAGGCTGACAGCATACAGCGGTGTGACCTCCCCGGTGGAAAGGTCGTGCAGGGAATAACGATAGTCACTGTCCACGTTCCAGGTGACCACATACCCCGGGAAATAGTTGCTGGGCAGGGCGTCGAATTCAGCAATCACGCCCCGGTCCTCGGTGGTCAGGTCCCGCAGCTGATAGGTGCCGCTTGGGGTCAGGAAAGCTGCCGTACCGTGGCCGCAGGTCTGCCGGTAGCCGCGCAGGCCCTCCCCGGTGGCAGGGTTGTGCAGGACCTGGTCGACCGGGCTGCCGTCTGCATGGGAGATGTCCAGTTCCACCCAGTTGTCCAGTTCATCCGGCTCATAGGAAATGCGGCTGGCCGTGGAGGTGGAGGACCCATAGGTCTGGGTGCCGTCCTTCTGCTGGACAGTGACCCAGCTGTGCAGGCTGGGGTCGTCGTCCCATTCGTCTGCGGCAAGGTCTGCCGGGCGGGCGTAGCAGTTGAACACCAGTGCGTCCCCGCAGACGATGCAGCTGTAGGCACCCTCCGGCACCGGCAGGCTCTCGCCGGTGGCAAGGTCGATGACACTGCAGGTGCCGTAGCTGTCATAGTCGACATCGTAGCTGTCACCGACCATCCTGCTCTCCTGCAGCACCAGCAGACCGTTCTGGATGGTGGCGCTCTGCTCGCCGTCAAAGGCCATCACTTCGTTGCCGTCCTTGTCATACAGGGCGCTGCGGCGGCCGCCCCGGCCGGTGGAGTCCGACCAGGTGCGGAACCAGTAGTTCGTTTCGCCGGTCACGATATCCTGCAGCAGGCTCACGTTTTCGCTGCGGAGCGACTGGTACAGCACCTTGCGGCCGCACAGGACGGTGCGGCTGTCGCCGGAGTTGTCGTAGCCGTACAGGATGCGCAGGCGGCTGTCGTCCAGCCGGGCGGCATCGTACAGGGGCTTGCCCTCGGCGTCGGTGGGAATGGACACTGCCGAGGAAGCGGGTTTCTCGGAGGAGGCAGGCGGCATTACCGCGCAGCCGCAGCCCAGCGCAAGGCTCAGGGTCACGCACAGGGCAGCACTGCCCAGACGGGAAACGGTCTTTTTCATGGGATCACTCCTCTTAGAACAATACAAAAAGCAATGCAAAATGCAGATGCTACTGTCTGGAATGGAAAAACGCACCCGGAAGAAAGTTCCGGTTCATCTGGAACACGAAACAGCCGCGCATTCCATTGCAGAAAATGCGCGGCTGATGGTTACAGATTTATGACAGAATTTCAGGACGCGGTTTTGCTCTGTTCGGCGTCATCCATCCGGCCCAGCTGCTGCAGAAATGCAATCAGGAAGGGCAGGGACACCAGGAAGGTGAGCACATCCGCGATGGGCTGGCAGATCTCCACGCCGAACAGCCCGTGGGTGCGGGGCAGGATGAGGATGAGCGGGATGAAGAACACGCCCTGTCGGCAGCAGGCCAGGAAGGTGGCCCGGCCGGACGCGCCCACGCTCTGGAAGGTCATGTTGGCCACCACGATGATGGGCTGCAGCAGCATGGCCAGGCACTGGTAGTGGAAGGCGGGCAGCGCCACGGCGGTGACGGCGGGGTCATCGCGGAACAGACGGACGAGGGCATCGCCGTTCACCCAGCACAGGCCCACCAGCACCACCAGCATGCAGAAGGCCGCTTCGATGGTGAAGATGGCGGCCTGCCGCACCCGGCGGTATTTGCGGGCACCGTAGTTGAAGGATGCCACCGGCTGCAGGCCCTGTCCCACGCCGATGGCCACCGAGATGATGAACATGAAGATGCGGGACACGATGCTCATACCGGCCACAGCGGCGTCACCGTAGCTGCGGGCGGCAAGGTTTAGCAGCATGCCGCCGATGCTGTTCAGGCCCTGACGGCCAAAGCTGGGCGCACCGCCCAGCAGGATGCGGCCGAAATCGCGGGCTTCGCGGGTGACGGCCGAAAGGCGGAACTGGCTGACCGTTTTGCCCCGCAGGAACATGGACAGCAGGATGCAGAAGCTGATGCTCTGGCTCAGGGCGGTGGCGATACCGGCCCCGGCGGTGCCCAGCCCGAACACGAACATGAACAGCGGGTCCAGCGCGATGTTCAGCACGCCGCCGGTGACCAGACCGATCATGGCAAAGCTGGCTTTGCCCTCATAGCGCAGGATGTTGTTCATCACCAGGCTGGAGATCATCAGCGGGGCGGCAATGAGGATGGGCCGCGCGTAGGCGCAGGCGTGGGGCAGGATGGTCTCGGTGCTGCCCAGCAGCATCATGAAGTGGGGCAGGGTGCCAAGGCCCGCCACGGCCAGCACCACGCCAAACACCAGAGCCGTGAAAAAGCTGGTGGACGCAAACCGGGTGGCGGCGGTGGTGTCGCGGCTGCCCAGGCTGCGGCTGATGATGGTGCCGGCCCCGTGGCCCAGCATAAAGCCCAGCGCCTGGATGATGGCCATCAGGCTGGAAACAACGCCCACGGCACCGGACGCACTGGTGGAGATCTGGCCCACAAAAAAGGTGTCGGCCAGATTGTAGATGCTGGTGATCAGCATACTTAAAATGGTGGGAGCAGCAAGGCTGAGGACCAGTTGCGGGATGGGCGTCTCGGTCATCCGGCGAAACTGCAGCGCACTGCGGTCATCGCTTGTCATAAAAAGCCTCCTTGAATGGGATGGAGCAGGGAAAGCCGCCGCCAAAAGCGGACGGCGGAAATCAGCAACATCATAGTATAACGCAAGTACGGCAAAAAGTCGAGAGGGGAACCGTGTGAAAAAACGGCTCGCAAACCGGTGCGAAGGGGCAAAAATGACGCCGAAAGAACCGGCGATTCTGTATGATTTGCTAAAGAAAGGTCGAATTGCTTGTGGAAAATCACGATATGTGGTATCATTTAGGCAGGAAGATGTTGGCAGACCCTGCCCGGCATCGTGACAGATGGAGGAACTGAAGCATGAAAACCGTAGCACAGACCGTGATCGAAGCTGATCGTTTTTATACCATTGCCGCCCACACCGGCAATGTGATCCAGGCCGTGGAAGCAAGCAAGGACGGCGGCACCGTTCGTCTGGGCAAGTATGACCACAAGCCCGAACAGGAGTGGAGCTTTGTCCGGGTGGGCGAGGGCGTGTACCGCATCCGCAACCGCGCCTCCGGCAAGCTGCTGGACCTGACCATGACCGGCACCGCCAACGGCACCTGGCTGCACCTGTGGGAGGATGTGGGCGGCACCTCCCAGATGTGGGAGCTCTGCCCCACGCCGGAAGGCACCGTGCGCCTGCGCTCGTCCTGGGCCGGCGGCAAGTGCGTGGACACCGTGGGCATGGGTGCCGAAGCAGGTGCTGTGCTGCAGATCTGGCAGGAAGTGCCTGGTGCCGACCAGCTGTGGACCATCGCTGAGGTGAAGGACCGCGCAAAGCGCACCGCTAAAAAGACTGCCGAGCCTGCTGTGGAAGCCGCACCCGCCGCTGAGGCTGTTGCTCCGGCAGAGGAGAAGAAGGCACCGGTCAAAAAGCCTGCCGCCCGCAAGCCCCGCACCACCAAAAAGGCCGCTGCGGAACCGGCTGTGACCGCCCAGCCCGCTGCCGAAAAGGCAGGAGAGCCGCAGACGGAGCCCGCCGCAAAGGCGGAAGCAGCAGAGAAGCCCACCAAGGCTCCCCGCAAGACCACTGCCCGGAAGAAGGCTGCACCCAAGGCAGAAGCCGCCGCCCCGGCCGAAAAGCCCAAGCGCACCCGTAAGGCCCCTGCCAAAAAAGCAGATTGAGCAAGGCTGAACCCGTAAAAACCAGAAGCACCCGTCGGATCGTGGGACCCGGCGGGTGCTTCTTGCATTTGCGGGAGGTTCACTCCGGCAGTTCGTTCAGGGCAAAGCGGTTCTTTTCAAAGGTCAGCAGGCCCTCGTCCCGCATCTTGCACAGCTCCTTGGAGAGGGCGCTGCGGTCCAGATTGAGGTAGTCGGCCAGCTGCTGCCGGTTGAACGGGATCTCGAACTGCAGGCTGCCGCTGCGGGCGGCCTGTGCGGAAAAGTAGGTCAGCAGACGGCCCCGCACGGTCTTGGGGGTGGTGCAGAAGATGCGCTGCGAAAGGCTCAGGTTTTTGCGCATGGACACCGTGAGCAGGTTGCGCAGCAGCTTTTCGTGCACCGTGCCGGGTGCGCCGCCGGAAAAGGCGGAAATGTTCACGAACAGCACTTCGCACTCTTCGGCGGCCACGGCGTCCACCATCATCACGTCGCCGCACAGCGCGTAGGTCTCGGCAAAGGCCTGCCCGGCAGAAATGCTGCTCAGGATGCTCTTACTGCCCCACAGGTCGAGATTTTCGATGTGGACGGTGCCGCGCAGCACCACGCCCAGAGCATGCACTTGCTCTCCGGCATGAAAAATGACGGCGTGCCGGGGGTAGCTCTTCGTGCGCAGGCAGCCGGACTGCTCCAGTGCAGCCCACTCCTCTGCCGACAGGCCCTGAAACAGCGGGGATGCAACGGGTCTCATAAAAAAACCTCACTTTCGTGGTTATAACAACCGAAGGTCTGCCCTGATTATAGTATACTCAAAGCACAAACACAAGGAGGCTTTTCTATGATCCGGAAAATCATTCATATAGACGAAGAAAAATGCAACGGCTGCGGGGCCTGCGTCACCGCCTGCCACGAGGGTGCCATCGGTCTGGTGAACGGCAAGGCAAAGCTCATGCGGGACGACTACTGCGACGGCTTTGGCGACTGCCTGCCCGGCTGCCCCACCGGTGCCATCACCTTTGAAGAGCGCGAGGCAGCCGCCTACGACGAGCAGGCCGTGCTGGAAAACAAGCAGAAAAAGGCCGCACAGGCCGCAAAACCGGCCTTCCACGGCTGCCCGGGCAGCGCCATGCGCCAGTTCCGCCGGGAGGAAAGCGCACCTGCTGCCCCCACCGCAGCACAGCCGTCGCAGCTGCGCCAGTGGCCCTGCCAGATCAAGCTGGTGCCGGTGAACGCCCCCTATTTTGACGGGGCAAAGCTCCTGATCGCAGCCGACTGCACCGCCTACGCCTACGCCAATGTGCACGAAGAGTTCATGAAGGGCAAGATCACCCTCATCGGCTGCCCCAAGCTGGATGCTGTGGATTACAGCGAAAAGCTGACCGAGATCTTCCGCAGCAACGACATCCGGAGCGTGACGGTGCTGCGCATGGAGGTGCCCTGCTGCGGCGGGCTGGAACACGCCGTCGTGACCGCCCTGAAAAACAGCGGCAAGTTCGTGCCGTGGCAGGTGGTGACCATCTCCACCGACGGCCGCATCCTGGACCGATAAACGCATCAAAAAAACGGCAGACGCTTTGCAAGGCGTCTGCCGTTTTTGCATATCAAGGAGGTTCAGGAGGCGCTCTGCGTGCCGGACGCAGCGCCCTGCACGAACTGCACCACGCTCTCGACAGTCTGGCGCAGCTGCACCAGCGAAGCAATGTCGCTGTCCTGCATGCGGGAGGTGGGAGCGGTCAGAGTCGGAGCTGCCGGGGTCACGGTGCCGGTGAGCTCGGTGTGGATGCCGTGGGCCGGGATGTCCAGCAGGATGTGCACGGCGGGGGAGGCAGCCCGCAGCAGGCCGCTCTTTTCCACGCCCAGGGTCAGCACAGGGGCGTCGGCGGCAGTGTCGTCAGTTTCCAGCCGGAAGTAGAGGTAGCCCTCCTTGGCGTTCTCCGGCTGCACCTTTTTGATCTTTTTCAGATCCAGCTGGAAGTCGCTCATGGACTGCAGACTGGTGGCGGTATCATCCACGCCCAGCAGGCTGGCCAGCTGGGTCTGGGAGATGTAGCTGCCCATATTCCATTCCGGGATCAGCACACCGGCCAGCGGATAGTTGTCGGTGATGCTGCTGCGCAGGGTGCGGTAAAGCTGCCCAGCATCGTACAGCGTCTCGTCCTTGCTGATGTACAGGCGGGTGAGGGGCTGGCTGCTGCCGCTGGCCTGCGGGTACAGCTCCAGCTGCAGGGCTTCCGGCGCATATTGGCCGTCCACCCGGCCGGAGGTGCCGCCGAACTGCGCCAGCACCTTATATAAAGCGGGCTCTTCGGCAGCGGTGGAAGTGATCTGGTAGTCCAGCGAAAAGCTGGCTCCACCGGCAAAGCGCTTCACGCGGCGGCTCACCAGCCCCAGCGCGACGGCGGCGGCCACTACGCACACCAGCACAAGGCACAGCACCACCACGACCGCAGCGCGGGCACCTGTGCGTTTCTTTTTGGATGCAGCCATAAAATGTTCCTCCTTCAGGAAAATCTTTTTTTCAGCATAGCGGAACGCAGGGCGATTGTCAAGGACAGCGTTTTGGAATAAAACAAAAAACCTGAAACATCTCTGTTTCAGGTTTCTGGCGGAAAGATGGGGATTCGAACCCCAGAACGCTTTTGACACGTTACACGATT
>OHAN01002575.1_pt1 | contig 11916 bp, 8 predicted proteins | sample 1577121 | NCBI WGS metagenome assembly OHAN01 (sample SAMEA3541554, study PRJEB24748) | human gut metagenome | biome: human gut; feature: human-associated habitat; material: faeces | place: China | collected 2012 | reverse complement strand
CATGCTGTCCGACAAGCCGCTGATCTTACTGGACGAGCCGACGAGCGGCCTTGACCTGGGCAGCATGCAGCAGGTCGGGCAGCTTTTGCAGGAATGGAAGGCGCAGGGCAAGACCCTGCTTGTCATCACCCACGATGAGGAGCTGGCCGCCAACTGGTGTGACCGCGTCATACGCTGGGACGATACGGAAGGAGTGTGACCCCCATGGAATTTCACCCGAACGACTGGCTGGGCCGCTGGCAGAATTTTGAGAGCTATATCACCAGCACTGACCCGTATTTGCAGCTTGCCTGGCAGGAGGCCGAGGCCGCCGCTGCCAAGGAGGCGGCCGACGCAAAGGCGGAGGCGGCGAAGGCGGACGCCGCCGACGACGGCGGCTGGGACACCTCCGACCTCAGCAGCGACTGGGGCGCGGATGCCGACGGTCTGCGGGTCTACGGCTGCCCGTCGTGCGGCGCGGAGCTGATCTGCGACGAGACCACCGCCGCTACCTCCTGCCCCTACTGCGGCAACCCGACGGTCGTGCCGGGGCAGTTTTCCGGTGCGCTCAAGCCGGAGTTCGTGCTCCCGTTCAAGATGACGAAGGACGACGCGGTGCGTGCGCTGCGCGCACACTACCGGGGCAAGCCCTTCCTGCCGCGCACGTTCACGGCCGGCAACCACATCGAGGAGATCCAGGGCGTGTATGTCCCGTTCTGGCTGTTTGACGGCGGCGCGGAGGGCGAGGTCGACTACAAGGCCGCCAACTCCCGCACCTATAAGGATGACGACTACGAGATCACCGAGACCGACCATTACGACGTGCACCGCGGCGGCTCGATCGCGTTCGAGAAGATCCCGGTGGACGCATCCTCCAAGATGCCCGACGACCACATGGACTCCATCGAGCCGTTTGACTACACGCAGATGCAGCCGTTTTCCACGGCGTACCTGCCCGGCTATCTGGCCGACAAGTACGACGTCACCGTGGACGACAGCCGCGCCCGCGCCGACCGCCGCAGCAGAGAGACGCTCGAAAACGCCCTGCGCGAGACCGTGACCGGCTACGGCACGTGCGTGACCGACCGCACGGACATCCGCCTGCACCGCGGCAAGGTGCACTACGCCCTGCTGCCGGTGTGGATGCTGAGCACGAAGTGGAACGGCGAAAGCTTCCTCTTCGCCATGAACGGACAGACCGGCAAGCTCGTCGGCGACCTGCCGACCGACCGCGGCCGCTATTGGGGCACGTTCGGTGCGATCGCAGGCGTGGTCACGGTCGCGCTGACGGTCATCCTGCAGTTTATGTAAGGAGGCGGACACCATGAAACAAAAACTGACCGCGCTGCTGCTCGTGCTGCTGCTGGCTGTCACGCTCGTGCTGCCCGTCATGGCGGCAGCGCCCTATGTCGACGATGAAGCCGCGATCCTCACGCTCTCGGAGGTCGAAACGCTCGAGGCGCGCGCCGCCGAGATCTCGGAGCACTACGGCGTCGGCGTGTACATCTGCATAGTCGATGACTTCGGCGACTATGGCTATCCCGACGCCGCGACCGCGTCCTATTCGATCTACCATGCGCAGTCGCTCGGCTATGGCAGCGGGCGCGACGGCATCCTCCTGCTGCTGAGTATGTCGAACCGCAAGTACGCCACCTTTGTCTACGGCGACAAGGCAGAGCCCATCTTCCCGGACGGCAAGCTCATCAAGCTCGAGAACGCCTTTCTCGACGACTTTGCGGACAACGACTGGTACGACGGCTTCTCGGACTATCTTGAGGGCTGCGCCGGGATCCTCAGCGTCGACTCCGGCGAATTCACGTGGCCGCAGTTTCTGCGCCGCCTCGGCATCTCGTTCGGCGTCGGGCTCTTGCTCGCGCTGATCGTGTGCCAGCTGCTGAAGATGAAGATGCGCTCCGTCTACCGCCAGGCTGAGGCCTCGGCCTACGTCACGGCCAATGGGCTGCAGCTGACCCGGCGCGAGGATGTCTTTACCCACACGACCACGGTGCGCCACAAGATCGAGCGCAAGAGCGAGTCGAGCAGCTCAAGCAATTCGAGCAGCTTTTCCGGCGGCGGCGGCCACGGACGCAGCGGCTCGTTCTGATACAAAAGCCCACCCCCCACATATTCCAAACCAAGGAGGCGGAAACAGATGAAAAAACGCATTCTCAGCATTGTCCTGTGCCTGATCATGGTGTTCAGCCTGCTGCCGTTCACGGCAAGCGCGGCAAGCAGCACGCTGATCAACGAAGAGACCTTCCCCGACCCGGTGTTCCGGGAATACGTGCTCAAGATCGTCGGCAGCTCGGTCCTGACTGAGGAGAAGGCCCAGCAGATCGTAGTGCTCGACGTCAGCAAGGATAACATCAAAAAGGTGCTCGGCGACCGCGACCCCATCACGAGTCTCATGGGCATCCGATACCTGAGATATGTGAAGGATCTCAATTGCAGCGGCCAGGAACTGAAGAAAACACTCAATCTGGAGCAGAACTCGAGAGTGGAAAAGCTCAACTGCCGCTTCAACCAGCTCACCGATCTGTGGTTTCACACGGGCAGCTCGCTCCGGTATCTGGACTGCAGCGTAAACAAGTTCACCGCACTCAACCTGAGCAAGAACCCAGAGCTCACCGAGCTGTACTGCAACGGGAACCAGATCACCGCGCTCGACCTGAGCGCCAACAAAAAGCTCCAGAAAATCAACGCGAATTGTAACAATCTGACGGCCCTCGACACCCGGAACTTGCCGGAGCTGACGTATCTCGATCTTCAGGCCAATTTCGACCTCAAATCCATTGACGTCAGCAAAAACCCCAAGCTGGAGATTCTGAATGTCGCCCAGGGCAAGCTGACCTCGCTCAATGTGAGCAACAACCGGAAGCTGGTTGAGCTCAAGGTCTTTTGTAACCAGCTTACCGCGCTCGATGTGCGCAGCAACTATCTGCTCAAGACGCTGGCCTGCTATGAAAACCAGCTCACCGCGCTCGATGTGAGCAACAATGGCGCCCTCGAGTCTCTTAGTGTTAACGACAATCCGATCACCGAGCTCAATCTTCACCCGCTGAGCAATCTGCAGAAGCTTTCGTGCAGCGCAATGAAGCTCAAGAAGCTGGATGTGAGCCGCTGCACCAAGCTCCGGCGGCTGTACTGCAACGACAACCAGATCGAGACGCTCGACCTGCGCAGCAACAAAAAGCTCGAAACGCTCTACTGCCAGAATAACCGCCTCTCGTGGCTGAACCTGAGCAGCAACACGGCGCTCGATCCGCGCTATGTGGACTGCTCTGGCAACGTCTACGACATCAAGGTGGATGAAAACCTCCAGTATAAGGTCTATCCCGACCTGCCGTGCTACGGCGCGACGGAGGGCACATACTTCACGGCCGCCCGCGCGAGCGACTGGACCGGCGGCACGGTCAGCAAGGTCGACGGTTGGGACGTCCTGACGCTCAATAACCGCGACGTCAAGGAGGTCACCTACAAGTACGACACCGGAAACGCCAGGATCGGCAAGGTGGCGTTTACGCTCAAGACCGAGGTGCCCGCAAAGTATATCACCATCTCCTTCGACCCCAACGGCGGAACGGGCACAATGAAGCCCATGAGGGTCAAAGCAGGTGTTGGCTACACACTCCCCGAATGTACCTTCACGCCGCCGGAGGGCAAGGAGTTTGCCGGCTGGCTCGCAGTAAACGGCAATGTGTACCCCGCCGGTCACGACGTATACTCCACCTACGACCAAAGCCTCAAGGCGACATGGAAGGACAAGGAAGTGACAGAAGTCACCATCTCCTTTGACCCCAACGGCGGAACGGGCACGATGCAGCCCATGAAGGTCAAGTCGGGCGAGAACTTCACGCTCCCCGAATGCACCTTTACGCCGCCGGAGGGCAAGGAGTTTGCCGGCTGGCTCGCAGCAAACGGCACAGTGTACCCCGCCGGTGACATCGTGTCCAGCATCAACAGCAGTGTCCTCAAGGCGACGTGGAAGGACACGGGAGCAGCAGAAATCACCATCACCTTTGACCCCAACGGCGGCACGGGCACGATGCAGCCCATGAAGGTCAAGTCGGGCGAGAACTTCACGCTTCCCGAATGCACCTTTACCCCGCCCGAGGGCAAGGTGTTTGCTGGCTGGCTCGCAGTAAACGGCAATGTGCACCCCGCCGGCGAAGTGGTAACCTTCTCCATCGACCAAAGCCTCAAGGCGACGTGGAAGGACGCGGCGGAAGTCGACGTGACGCAGATGTTCACCGACGTGACGAAAAACTGGGCATACCCCGGCATCCAGTACTGCGTGACGCATCAGCTGATGTCCGGCGTCGGCGGCAATCTGTTCGCGCCGAAGATGACGACGACGCGCGCGCAGATCGTGCAGATCCTCTATAATCTCGAGGGTGAGCCGAAGGTGAGCGGCACCACGCCGTTTACCGACCTGACGCAAAACTGGTACAAGGACGCAGTCCTCTGGGCGTATCAGACGGGTGTTGTGGTCGGAACGTCCGCCACGACGTTCGCGCCTGACCGGCCGGTGACGCGCGAGCAGATCGCGGTCATCCTCATGGAATACATGACGCGTGTGCTCAAGCTCGAGCGCACGTGGACGCCCGCCGATCTGAGCGTCTTCCCGGATGCGGGCAGCGTGTCCGGCTGGGCGAAGGACGCGCTGGCGGATGCCGTGGCCCTCGGCCTGATCTCCGGCGCGAGCAACGGCGGCCAGACTTATCTTGAGCCGCAGGGCAGCGCGACGCGCGAACAGGTCGCGACGATCCTGATGGAGTTTTGCAAGAACGTGAAGAAGTAATCAACCAAATGAACAGCCCCTCAGATCCGAATGGATCTGAGGGGCTTTGCATATACATTCACTCCGCGGCCCGGACGGGGATGCGGATCTCGGTCACGAATTTTTCCGGGTCGCTGGTCAGGCCGTAGTCGATCATCGTGATCTCGCGCGAGAAGTCCGCCGGGGCGAGCGCGTGCGCGCGCAGGCAGTCCATCAGGCGCGCATACTGCGCCGGGGCCTCGGGGTGGCTGCCGCGAAAGCACACGGCGGCGCACGTCGTCTCGGGCAGGACGGTCACGTCGCCGTCAAAGGCGTCCTCGTCGTCGAGCACGAGAAACGCGCGGTCATACGGCGCAAATTGTCTGGCCGCGAGCCGCTCGGCCGAGAGGCCCACGCCCACCTTGCCGAGGAACACCACGGCCTCCGCCTGCGAGCGCTCGAGTATGCGGATGGACGGCTCCATGTCGAGAAAGCTGTGCAGCTCGAGCGCGCCGGACATCCACACGATGCGGCACGCGGGGCTGCGCACGAGGCGGATGGTATCGAGCTCCGCCGTCTGCGCGGCGTGCAGCTGGCGCAGGCGGTTGTCGATCTTGCGCTCCACGCGCTGCAGCTCCGCCTGCTTGCGCGCGACGGCGGCCTTCTGCTCGCGCAGCAGCTGCTCGATGCGCCCGACGTCGCGGTTGCGCAGAAAGGCGCGGATCTGCCCGAGCGGCATGTCCAGCGCGCGCAGATAGCGGATGGTATTGAGCACCTCAAACTGCCGCGGCCCGTAGTAGCGGTAGCCGGTCGCGGGGTCGGTGTATTCCGGCGTGAGCAGGCCGATGGTCTCATAGTGACGCAGGCTGCTCACGCTCAGGTGAAACAGCTGCGCCACGTCGCCGATGGAAAAGAGCTCCTGCGTGCGCGCCATGTCAGTCCTCCTCCGGCACGAGCCGGCCGCGCCGCCGCAGCACCAGAAACGCGATCACGCAGATGATGACCGACAGCAGCGAGCCCGCCGCCGTGGCCAGACCCATGGGCAGCAGCGTCGTGGGAAACCACTTGCTCGTCAGATACGCGCCCGGCACGCGCACGAGCACGACGGCCGTGATGTTGTGCAGGAACGACAGCTCCGAGCGGCCGATGGCGCAGAAATACCCGCTGAAGCAAAAGTGCAGCCCGGCGAAGCAGCAGTCGAGAATATACCCGCGCAGGTACTGCCCGCCCGCGGCGGCGACGGCCGCGCTGTCCGTGAACAGCCCCACGACCGGCTCGGCCACGAACTGGATGATGACCGAGATGAGGATGCCGAAGCCAAACGCGATAGCGATGGCGTACCACAGCGTCTGCAGCGCGCGGCGGGGCTTGCCCGCGCCGATGCATTGCGCGCCGAGGGCCGACACCGTCGAGAGCATGGACGACGGCACGAGGAACAGAAAGCTGATGATCTTCTCCACGATGCCGACGGCGGCGGCGTCCGTGAGGCCGCGGCGGTTGGCGATGACGGTGATGAACAAAAACGCGATCTGGATCAGCCCGTCCTGCAGCGCGACCGGCACGCCGATGCGCAGGATGCGGCCCATGACCGCCCGCTGCGGGCGAAAATCACCCCGCGTGAGGGCGATGCCGTCGCGCTCGCGGCGGATGACGAGCAGCGACACGACCACACTGACTGCCTGCGCGAGCGTGGTGCCGAGCGCGGCGCCCGCCGGGCCCATGTGCAGCGCGCCCATGAACAGATAGTCGAGCGCGATGTTCGCCGCGCACGCGATGGCGATGAAATACATCGGGCGCTTCGAGTCGCCCAGGCCGCGGAAGATGGATGCGATGATGTTGTACGCCGTGATCAGCGGCACGCCGAGAAAGCAGATGCGCAGGTAGGCGACCGTGCCGGGCACGGCCTCGGCCGGTGTGGACATGACCGCCGCGATCGGCCGCGCGAGCGCGAGCAGCAGCCCCGTCAGCACGACGCTCAGCGCCAGAAACAGCGTCGTCGTGTTGCCGATGTAGCCGGCCGCGCCCCGGCGGTCGCGCGCGCCGACGGCCTGACCGATCGTGACCGTCGCGCCCATGGCGAGGCCCACGATCATGACCGTGAGCATGTGCATGACCTGACTGCCGATGGCCACGGCCGTCGTGCTCGCCACGCCCTCATACCGGCCGATGATGAACAGGTCGGCCATGCCGTAGAGCGTCTGCAGGAAGTACGAGAGCAGATACGGCAGCGAAAAGCGCACGATGTTGCCAAAGACGCTGCCGGTCGTGAGATTTTTCTCCATGGTGCTTGCCCCTTTGCGTGGAATACCGTCATTCTAAACTCTACAACGGTTGTAGAGTCAAGGTTTTGTTTGCCCCGGCGCGGATTTTTTTCGCGCCGGGGCGGGAAATGTTCAGAACGTCAGGCGCATCTGATACCAGACGACGCCGCCGTGGGTAGATTCCGACACGCCCTCGCTCACAAATCCGAACTTCGCGTAGTAGTGCACGAGCCGGTCCTTGCACGTGAGCACGAGGCCGCGGCGGCCCTGCGCGCGCGCATCGGCGATGGCGCGCTCGATGAGCTGCCCCGCATAGCCGTGCCGCCGGTAGTCGGGCAGTGTGTTCACGCCGAAGATCATCTGCCACGCGCCGTGCGCGTCGTGCAGGGACGCGTCGGCGTAGAGGTCGTCCGTGAGGTCGGCGCGGTCGGTGACCATGCCGTCCACGAACGCGATGAGCGTGCCGCCGTCAAACAGCAGCCAGAAGTGGTCGCCGTAGTGCGTCAGACGGTCTGCGAGCTCCTCCCGCGTCGCGGCCTCCGCCGCCGGGAAGCACGCCGCCTCCACCGCCGCCACGGCGTCGAGGTCGGCGAGGGTCGCCGTGCGCATGATTTTATCCATCGTTATGCCTCCGTTTCGTCCAGCAGCAGCGCGGCCAGCTCCGCCACCGTGCGGCAGTAGTGCGGGCAGATACGCTGCATCGTTTCGATAATGTGCGGCACGGTGTGCGTCCACCCGGCCGCGATGAAGTCCACGCCCGCGCGGTCGGCCATGTCCTTGCCGGGCTTGAGATCGTCGATGACCACGAGCTGCTCCGGCCGCAGGCCGAGCTCGCGCTCGATCTGGTAAATGGGCCACGGCGCGGGCTTGCGCCGCTCGGGGTCCGGGTCCCAGCCGTAGATCAATTCCGGCGCGGGCAGGTCGTGCGCGCGGTAGTCGCGCAGGATGTTTTCCAGCACGGAGTGGCTCACGACGCAGATGTGCCCGCCCGCAGCGCGAAACCGGTGCAGCAGGTCGTGCATGCCGGGGAACGTGTCGGGCACGTGCGTGCGCACATAGTCCAGCCATGTCTGATACTGGATGTCCATTTCCGCGTCGGAAAAGCCCAGAATGTCGCTGCACAGGGCGCCGAAGCCCGGCTCGAACGAGTAGGAAAAAAAGTCGTCGAGCGTCATGTGTACGTCCGGCCGCAGCTTCTGCAGCGTCTGCACGAAGGCCGGGTAATTGATGGTCGCAGTGCTGTTGACGACGGTGTCGTCGTGGTCGAGCACCAGGCACTGGTAGCGCATGCGCGCCGCCTCCTTTGTCTCACATTGCACAGCATTTTACCACGAACCCCGGTGGAATACCACCACCGGCACAAAAACGCCCGGACGAAGTTTTCCCCCGTCCGGGCGGATGCCGTTGTGCACATTGCCGTCAGAGGCTGCCGGCGGCGGTGGACGCCCCCGCGCCCCAGAGCAGCACGCGCAGCACGCCGATGAGCGCGAGGTGCGCGGGATAATAGACGTAAAAGAGCTTGCCCATGCCCCGCCAGCGGCCCCGCGTGCCGTCATAGCACCGCAGCAGCGGGATGGCGAGGCACGTGCCGAGCTGCACGAGCGCATATACCTTATCTATAAAGAAGAAATACACGAGCGCGTACACGGCTGACCACACCATGAGCCAGCACATCTGCTTTCGGAAGTCTCTGCGTGCCTGCCCCATGAACAGCACGGCCATCGCGGCCACGCAGCTCCAGTCCGACGGGAAGGTGATGGCGCAGATCCCAAACGTCAGCACGATCTTGACCCAGTTTTTCAGCCGCGCATCGTCGTGGATGACGAGCAGCACGAGGCCCCACGCGAGCGACCACACGACGCCCGTCTGGTTAAACGGCCCGGTAGACAGCGGCACGAACGGGATGCCGAAGCAGAAGTCATACGCAAAGTGCGAGATGAACGCGAGCGCGAACAGGCGCGCCGCGTACTTTTTCACATCGTGCGTGTAGTGGTAGCCCTCGACGATGAAAAACCACATGATCGGCGCCGTCACGCGGCCGAGCACATGGCACACGAGCACCCACCAGTCGGTGGCGTAGCCGGGCCAGAGCGTCCACGTGAGGTGGTCGAGCGTCATGGCGAGGATGGCGATGCCCTTGAGCGCGTTGCCGCTCAGGGCCGGTCTGCGGGTCTGGAGCATGGGGGCACCTCCGGAAAAATGGGGTTATGCCTCCCGCACCGGGAAACACACCTCGGTCACAAATTCGTCAGGGTTTTGCGTCTCGTGCGGGCTGACGTGGTAGATGTTGAACATCGGCCCCGCGCTCTCGTAGCCGTTGGCCGCGACCCACGCCGCGACGGCCGCGATCACGTCGCTGATCTGCGCGTAGCTGCCGCGGTACACGCAGCCGGCATACGTGACGGGCGGCAGCGTCCGGAACCGGACGTGCTCCGTGTCGGGGTAGCGGCCGCGGACGGTCTTGCTCGCCTCGATGAGCACGTCGCGCTCCTTATATTCCTCGTCGAGGAACGTCACGCTGCAATAGCACGGGTCGTCGGGCACGAGGTGCATGTGGTCGGTCTCGCGGCACAGCACGTCCCACACCATGCCCTCGGCGTCGTAGCAGGGGATGGTCATGCGCACGCACGCGGCGTAGCGCTCGGGCAGGGTCCTGATGGTCACATTGTAGTTCATGTCTGCTTCCTTTCTCAGCCGCTCACGGGCTGTGTCCAGAAGCCGCAGTTTCTGCGCCGTGTCGGCGGCGAGCGCCTCCAGCCGGGTGCGCTGCGCGGCCAGGCGCGCATCGAGCGCCGCGCGGTCGTCGTACAGGCGCAGCAGCTCGCGCGTCTCGCTCAGGCCGAAGCCGAGCGCGCGCAGCGCGGCGATGCGTCCGGCGGTGATGAGCTGCCGCTCGCTGTAGTAGCGGTAGCCGGTCATGGAATCGACCTCCGACGGGGCGAGCAGCCCCACCTCATCATAGTGGCGCAGCATACGAACGCTGACTCTGGACAGTTTTGAAAATTCACCGATTTTCAGCATGGCGGTACCTCCGTGCCGGTCGTATTTTTTTGAGCTCACGCACAGCATAAGCCCTCTCACCGTGTCAGAGTCAAGGGGGTATTTTCTCTTTTTCAGCATAGCAAATCCGCGCCGCCGCGTCAATGCCCGCGGGCGGCCCAGCGTGTCAAAAAAGCCTCGCAGAGTTTGCCGCCCGCAGGCGGCAAAGCATTGCAATCATTTTCTCTCGCGACATGTGCGTGAGAGAAAATACTTCTCAGGCTGCAAGTGTGGAATTTGTGCGCCTATGGCACACAAATTATGTGCGCAGCAGACTGCAATCCTTTTGCCGAAAAAACCGAAGGGTTTTTCGGCAGTCTTGAGAGGGACGCCCGTCAGGGCTTCCCTCTTTTCGTCTCTTCCGCATCCTTTACGCCTCCTGAACGGAGGACGCTGCCCCATCGCACAAATTTTCCAATGGACGCACCGCACCTCCTGTACATTTTGCCGTATTCTGCTGTGGGATGTAGGCGCCCCCGTCTTGACCGAACGGAAAATTTCGGCTATAATAGACGGTACACCCGCTGCGGCGGGATATATGCGGTACGCCGCTAAATGGAAAGGAATCTCATCGAAAATGCAAAATCAGCGCAGTCTGCTGGCACAGTTTCTACGCTTCTCCTCGGCCACCGTGGCCTCCCTCATGGTTTTTTCCCTGTACTCCATCGTGGACGGCCTGTTCGTGGCCAAGGGTGTAGGGGACTACGCCATGGCGGCGGTGAATCTGGCTGTCCCCTTCACCAACGTCATGTTCTCCATCGCCGTCACCTTCGCCGTCGGAACCAGCACCATCCTCTCCATCTATCTGGGGCAGGGCAACCGGGAACACGCCAACCGCCTGTTCTCCCAGAATCTGGTGCTGCTGGCGATCATCGGCCTGACCATCACCGCTCTGGTGCTGGTCTTTCTGGAGCCCTTTGCCCTGCTGCTGGGGGCGGAGGAGGAAACGCTGGGCTACACCATGTCGTATCTGCGGGGGCTGGCTCCCTTTGCCATCTGCTTCATCGTGTCGTATAATCTGGAGATCCTGGTCAAGACCGACGGGCGGCCCATGCTGGCCATTCTCACGGTGTGCATCGGCTGCCTCACCAACTGCGTACTGGACTATGTGGCCATCTTTGTGCTGAACTGGGGCGCATGGGGCGCCGCCTTCGCCACAGGCCTGAGCCAGCTGCTGACCTGCGTCATTTACATCACCCACTTCTTCGGCAAGCACACCACCTTCCATCTGGTGCGCTTCCGGCCGGAGGGCTCCATCTACCGCCGCCTGATCCCCATCGGACTGGCGGACGGTGTCACGGAGCTGTGCAATGGCGTGATGATCTTCCTCTTCAACCATGTGATCCTCCGCTGCATCGGCACCGACGGGCTGGTGAGCTATACCATCATTGCCTACACCAATACGCTGGTGGTGAACATCATGCTGGGTGTGTCTCAGGGCTCCCAGCCGCTGGTGAGCTTCCAGTACGGCCGCAAGGACCCGGAGAAATACCGTCAGCTGCTGCGGTACGGTCTGATCACCGTAGCCATCATGACAGTGGTCTGCTTTGCCGGTATTTTCCTGCTGGCCCCGCAGCTGGTACATATCTTCCTCGGCTCGGAGAAGCCTCTGCTGAACGCCGCCTCCACCGGGGCGCTGCGGCGGTACGCTCTATCGTATCTGCTGGTGGGCTTCAACATCCTCATGGGCGGCTTCCTGACGGCGGTGGAGCGGCCTGAGGACGTGCCCGAGGGCAGCGCCGTGATCATCCGCTCCCACGGGGAGGGCAGAGCGGTCTATGACCAGCTCCGGGCCCGTGGGGTGGAGATATTGGATGCCACTTGCCCCAACGTCACCCGCATCCATCAAATCGTGGCTCAGGCCGAAGAAATGGGCCG
>OHAN01002565.1_pt1 | contig 11943 bp, 6 predicted proteins | sample 1577121 | NCBI WGS metagenome assembly OHAN01 (sample SAMEA3541554, study PRJEB24748) | human gut metagenome | biome: human gut; feature: human-associated habitat; material: faeces | place: China | collected 2012 | reverse complement strand
TGTACTTAAGCTATGGAAAGCCGGTATATGTTAAGTTTGTTGGTTCTACAGGTTACCAATGAGGGTTGGGAACAACTCGGTACTTACTATTTTAGTGCCGATACGGTTCGTGTCGTGCTGACGGATGAATGTAAGCTGCGTTCTGTGACAGCCGACGCAGTGAAAATAGTGAAACGATAATTATTAAAACAGCAAACTATATGCAAAGTGACTTACTACTATTAAAAAGAATGCTGCTGACAATCGTAACTTTTACGGGAATTGCCCTGACATCACAAGGACAAATTCCTTTAACGATTGACAAGGCAATGGAGATTGCGCAGGAGAACAGTCCTTCTCTTCGCCGTTCCTACATGAATCTGGAGAGATATAAGCAGAATCTGCTGGCGCAGAAGGCTTCATTAAAATCTCGATTTTCATTAAATCTGAACCCGGTGGACTATAACAAGAACAGGCGTTTCGATAATCGTCTGTCACAATGGTACACGAATGAAACATTCAATACCAGTGGGACCTTTCAGGTCGATCAGCCCATTCTATGGACAGACGGTACTATTTCTTTAATCAACCGTTTCGGCTGGCAGGACAACAGTTCCATTATAGAAGGCGATAAAACTAGTAACCGGGCATTCAGCAATGACCTCTATCTGCAATTGACTCAGCCTATTTTCACATACAACAAGCGTAAAATGGAACTCAAGCAAATAGAGTATGATTATGAAAATGCCAATATCAGTTATGCTTTGCAGCAACTGAATACGGAGAAAAGTATAACCGATCAGTTCTATTCTGTCTATATGGCACAGAGTAATCTGGAAATCAGTCGTGAAGAACTGGTTAATGCCCAGCAAAGTTATGATATTATCAAGAATAAGGTAGAAGCGGATTTAGCAGCGAAGGACGAACTCTTTCAAGCGGAACTGAATCTGGCTACGGCACGTTCGTCTGTAGACGAAAGTCAGGTGAATCTGGAGAATGCGAAGGACAAACTCAAACAGACTCTCGGAATGAGGCTGGATGAAGATATTCTCGTATTTGCGGAAGTGGAGATTAAACCGATTCAGGTAAATCTGGACCAGGCCATATCGCATGGATTGGGTTCGCGTCTGGAACTTCGTCAACGTGAAATAGAGAGCAAGGAACTTGAGTTCGATATGATTAAGACAAAAGCGCTGAACGAGTTTAAAGGAGATGTATCCATCTCTTTCGGATTGATAGGAGATAATAGCCACCTGAATAAAGTTTATAATAATCCGACACAGAATCCGAGGGTTTCCATCAGCTTTGCTGTCCCTATTTTCGACTGGGGTGAAAAGAAAGCAAGGATTAAAGCACAAAAGATGGCTCAACGGATTAATGAACTTGAGTTTCAAGAGGATAAAGTGGATATCGAGCTGAATATTCGTCAGGTATGGCGTAACCTCGAAAACCTCCGGACTCAGATTAAGATCGCCGAGCAAAATGTACAGAATGCACAGTTGACCTATGATCTGAATCAGACTCGTTATCGGGAAGGTGACATAACCGGTATGGAAATGAGCCAGTTCCAGACTCAGCTTTCGAATAAGAAGATTACTTATACGCAGGCGTTGATTAATTACAGAATAGAATTACTTAATCTTAAAATCCTTTCATTGTATGATTTCGACAAGAATATCCCTCTTGTTCCTATGAAAGACATTATTGATAAAAAATAAGCAGACCATGAAACAGTATCAAATTTTTATTGCATCTTCTTTGTTAACAACCCTATTGTTAACCGGCTGTGGCAACAAACCACAAAACGCACCCAATAATATTGCAACTCCGGTATCTGTCGTGGAGCTGAAGAAAGGTTCTATCAGTAAATTAATAAATACAACAGGAACAGTGCAGCCGACTTACGGTGCATCTCAGAATGCGGAAATGAGCGGATTTTATAAACTTCAGACTAATCCGAGAACCGGAAAACCTTTCAAAATGGGAGACAGGGTAAGTAAGGGGGAACTGATAATCCGTCTGGAAGACAAGGAGTATGAAAACGGAATCGCTATTGACGCTAAAAAACTAAGTCTTGAAATTGCCGAACAGGAACAGTCAAAGCAGAAAGCTCTCTATGAAAAAGGAGGGGTGACGATGAGTGAAATGCGGAATACGGAAGTAAAAGTAACGAATGCCCGTTACGATTATGAAAACGCAAAACTCAATCTGGAGAAGATGAAAGTGAAAGCTCCGTTTGATGGTGTGATTGTTGATTTGCCTCACTATACGGCCGATACAAGAGTGGAGCAGGGAAAGGCTATGGTGAGTCTGATGGCTTATGATAAAATGTATATGGATATCAATCTGCCGGAAAGCAGCATTCGTTATGTCAAGGAAGCGCAACCGGTATATATTACTCATTATACCATCCCCGGAGATACTTTAAAAGCGAGAGTCGGTGAGCTGTCTCCTGCAATCAGTACAGAGACACGTACTTTTAAAGGAAAGATTCTGATTGATAATGACCAGTTGAAGTTGCGTCCGGGTATGTTCGCCAAAGCAGATATTATCGTTGACAGAGCTGATAGTTCTATCATTATACCTAAAGACGTAATCCTGTCCAATCGTCGCCGGAAATACGTATATATCGTCGAAAAGAATACGGCAAAGATACGCAATCTGCAAACAGGTCTGGAGGATGAATATAATATCGAAATTCTATCCGGACTTAATGTAAATGACAATTTGGTAGTGAAGGGTTTTGAAACACTGAAAGAAGACGCCAAAGTCAAAATCCAAAAGTAAATCATGGATGCGATATATGAACGCATCTTTTGAAAATAGGAAATACTTATGAAGAATATAATCAAATTTGCAGTAGGCAATCCGGTTACGATTTGTATGGTAGTATTTGCCCTCTTATTGTTGGGAAAAGTATCATACGATCAGTTGAGTGTGGATTTATTGCCCGATCTGAATAATCCCCGCCTGTTTATTGAATTAAAGGCGGGTGAACGTCCTCCCGAGGAGATCGAAAAGCAATTCGTTAAAAATATGGAGTCTATGGCGATCCGGCAGAGTGATGTTACTCAGGTCTCTTCCGTGATTAAAGCCGGGACGGCACGAATTACTGTAGAATATACCTGGACAAAGGATATGGATGAGGCTTTTCTAGATTTGCAGAAAGCCATGAATCCGTTTGCCCAGAACAAGGATATTACTGAACTGAAGATTACGCAACACGATGCGAACTTGTCTCCGGTAGTTTTGGTGGGAATGTCTCATCAGAGTATTACAGATATGGCGGAATTAAGGAAAATCGCCGAAAGCTATATCCGCAATGAGTTGATTCGTCTGGAAGGCGTGGCTGAAGTGACGCTTTCGGGAGAAGAAGTCAGTACTCTTACCATTCAGACTGATCCTTATAAACTGGATGCTTTTCAACTGAAAATAGAAGATATCGCTTCGCGCATCGAATCGAACAATCAGAGCATATCCGGTGGACGGGTCAGTGAACTGGGATTACAATATCTGGTGAAAAGTTCGAGCTTGTTTGCTTCGGAAGATGATTTTGAGAATCTGATTGTCGGATACAAAGCGATACAACAAGAGGAATCGTCCGGAAACAATACTTCGGGAACAGCGACTGCCAACAGTAATAAAGCTCCTGTCTTTTTGAAGGAAGTGGCGACTGTGCAGTTTTTGAACGCTCGTCCGGAGAACATTGTACGGATTAACGGGAAGCGTAGTATCGGACTGTCTATTTATAAGGAGATGCGTTTTAATACTGTAAAAGTGGTGGATGAGGTAACCCGCCAATTGGCAGTGATAGAGAATGCATTGCCCGGTTATCATTTTCAGGTGATTTCCAATCAGGGTACTTTTATAAAAAGTGCGATTGGAGAAGTGAAGAGCAGTGCTGTTCTGGGTGTTATCCTCGCTATTGTAGTCTTGTTTGTATTCCTTCGCCGGATGGGGACAACACTGATTGTCAGTCTTGCTATTCCCATCTCGATTGTGGCTACTTTCAATCTGATGTTCTTCAATGGACTGTCACTGAATATTATGACATTGGGAGGACTGGCGCTCGGGGCGGGTATGCTCGTAGATAATGCCATTGTCGTCATAGAAAGTATCTTCCGAAATCAGGAGAAAGGATTGAGTATCAAAGAGGCTGCTATTAACGGGACGGCAGAAGTTGTCAATGCGGTAATAGCTTCTACTCTGACGACTATTGTCGTCTTCCTGCCGATTGTTTATCTTCACGGAGCTTCGGGCGAACTGTTTAAAGATCAGGCATGGACGGTAACTTTCTCACTGGTCTCTTCTTTGTTTGTGGCTATCCTGGTGATTCCGATGTTATATATCCAGCTTTCCGGCAAGAAGATTAAGCTGGAAGAAGTGAAGTCCATTCGTATTACGGGATATAGCAGAGTGCTTCGCAGGCTGATTCAGCGACGTTGGCTGGTGATCGGTATGGCAGTGTTGCTTCTTATCGTGACTGGGTTACTGACTCCGTTTATCGGAACTGAGTTTATGCCCCGTGCGGAAAGCAAGACGTTCACGGCTGTAGTCAAAATGCCCGAAGGTACACAGATGGAACGTACTTCCGCTGCTGTAGGCAATTTGGAAGAATTGTTATATACCATTGTTGGCGGTGATTCTTTATGTACGGTATACAGCCATATCGGAGAGGGAAGTGGTTCGGAAAATGCGATATTTGAAGGAGAAAATACAGCAATGATGAAAGTGATCCTTTCACCGGAATGTACACTTTCACCGGAAAAGGTGATTGCGTCTTTCGTGGAATCGGCCAAGAATCCTGACGGACTGGAACTGACGATTCAGCAGGATGAGAATTCTCTGAGTTCACTGTTAGGAAGCGAAGGGGCTCCTATTGTTGTGGAGGTCAAAGGAGAGGAGTTGGATGAGATTGCTCAGTTGACTGAAGAGGTGAAGGAACGGATGATTGGCGTAAATGGAATCTATGATGTTATTACCTCCGTGGAAGACGGTGCTCCGGAAGTTGTGATCTCGATTGATCGTACAATAGCCGGTATCAATAATTTGAGTGTGGCTATGGTAATCGAACAATTGAAGCAGCAATTAAGCGGTAAGGAAGTCGGTAAAATGGAATATCGTGGTGAGATGCGTGATATTGTCATAAAGGTGCCGGATATCCCGTTGAGTTCTCTTGGTGCTCTTGTTATCAAAAGTGGAACACAGGAATTTGTATTACAGGAGATTGCTACCATTACTCACGGACAAGCGCCCAAGGAGATTCTGCGTCGCAATCAAAGCCGTATCGGTAAGGTGATGGCTAATATGGATGCGAGTAAATCACTGGATAAAGTAGCAGCCGAAGTGCGTGAAACGGTGAAAGGTATTGAATTGCCTGCTAATTACAGTATCACAGTGACAGGAGAAGAAGAAAAACGGCAAGAATCAATGAACAGTCTGTTGTTTGCTCTGATGCTTTCTGTTGTACTTGTCTATATGGTGATGGCTTCCCAGTTTGAATCCTTGCTGCATCCGTTTACGATCTTGCTGACTATTCCTCTGGCTGTAGTAGGTGCTATCTTATTTTTCTTCATTACCGGAACCACTATCAATATGATGGGAGTCATCGGTATTGTCATGCTGGGAGGTATTGCCGTCAATAACTCTATCATTCTGGTAGACCGTATCAATCAGCTTAGTCAGGCGGGAATGGAGTTGACTGATGCCATTGTAGAAGCAGGGCAACAGCGTATCCGTCCGATCATCATGACTACTTTGACTACGATTCTGGCCATGCTTCCGATGACATTCAGTTTTGGTGAAGGTGCATCTTTACGTTCACCGATGGCTATAGCTGTGATCGGAGGATTGATAACTTCTACTCTGATGAGTTTGATGGTTATTCCTTGTGTCTATTATGTCTTGGAGAATATCAAAAGACGTATAAATCGCCGAACTAAAAACAGCTGAAGATGAACTTTTTACTAAATAGGAGAATAACGATTTGTATGCTGTTTATTGCACTCAGTCTGCTGGGCTATGTGTCGTATAAACAACTTCCGGTGGAGTTGCTGCCCAACGCAGAACTTCCGGTTCTGTTTGTCCAGGTGTCGTCACAGCAGGATATGGACCCTTCGTATGTAGAGTCGGAAGTGATTATTCCACTTGAAGGAGCGGTCAGTGCGATAGGTGGAGTAGACAAACTGCAATCCTACATTGACAGGAGGCAGTCCAGCATACAGATTGACTTTAAAAAGAATATCAACTTCAAGATGACCAGTCTTAAACTGCAAGAGAAGGTGAATGAAATCGCTGCCTCCCTGCCGACCGGTTTTACCGTACAGGTACAGAAAGTGGATATTGCTCAGATGAATAATAACTTCATGGTGCTTCAGGTGCGTGGTACGGGAGGAACCGACCGTGTCCGGAGTCTGGTAGACGAGGATGTTCGTTCCGATCTGGAGAATATAGATGGGGTAGCTTCCGTCAATATCTACGGAGGACGGCAGAAAGCCATTGAAGTGCGTCTGAATCCGGAGGCTTGCAAGGCTTTGAACCTCACTGCTTCCAAAATAAGCGGTTTGCTTTCGCAGAATACCCAGGAAAAGACATTTGTAGGCTTCGCAGATGAACCCGACAGCAAGAATTTTGTCCATGTCAATGCGATGTATACCAAAGTCTCTGATTTGGAGAATATAGTTGTCGCTCCCGGTCCTATTCTGCTGAAAGACGTGGCAACCGTCTTTTTTGACTTGAAAGATGAAACCACTTATAGTCGTGTGAATGGAAAAGAAGCCGTCTCGGTTGCTTTGATCAATGATTCACAGGCTAATCTGATTGAACTTTCACACCGTGTATCCGATGTGATTGAAAAGCTGAATGAGAAACTGGCTCCGCTCGAACTGGAAATTGTCATTCAGGAGAACAAGGCTGAAACCATGGAAAATAATATCAACCAGATTATTAATCTGGCATTGGTAGGGGGATTATTGGCTGTGTTCGTTCTTTGGCTTTTCCTGAAGAATATGCGGCTGGTGTTTTTTATCGCACTTTCCATACCGATTTCTGTCTATACGGCTTTCAACTTCTTCTACGCTTTTGGTATCACTATCAATAGTCTTACCTTGGTAGGAATGGCGTTGGCCATCGGAATGCTGCTGGATAATAGTGTCGTGGTGCTTGAGAATATTTATCGTTTGTCGGGAAACGGCTATACGCCCGAACGTTCGGTAACGCAGGGAACAAAAGAAGTGTGGCGCTCCATTGTGGCGGCTACCCTGACTACCATTACTGTATTCCTGCCGTTCGTTTTTTCTGATAATTTCCTGATAAAACTGATCGGGCACCATATCGGAGTATCCATTATATCAACTTTGACGATCTCGCTGTTTGTAGCTTTACTTTTTATACCGATGATTACTTACCTTCTTTTGAAGAGTAAGAGTGGGAACAGTGTCGTTTATGAAAAAGTATCGATCGTTCAGCGTCCGATGCAGGTCTATCTGGTCTTATTGAAGACTTGTATGCGTAATCCGGGAGTGACAGTCTTTGGAGCTGTGATCTTGCTTTTTGCAACGTTGATTTTGTCATTGACCTTGAATGTGCAACAGATGAAAGAAGTTGCTTCAGACCGGTTCAACATCAGTGTCGTGATGCCTACCGGAAGTACGCTTGAAAATACGGATAAGATTGTAAAGGTACTGGAAGAACGTCTGGAGGATTTTCCGGAAAAGAAAGATCTGATTTGCCGTATTCGGGAAAAAGAGGCGACTCTGACACTCGTTTTGCAGGAAGATTACACAAAGATCGCCAAACGGAAAATAGCCGATATAAAAGCGGATGTGCAGACTAAAGTTGCCAATATCAATGGTGCGGAAATCTATGTTTCTGATGCTATGGGAGGCGGAGGAGATAACTCGGCTCTGAGCAGTCTGGGCGGATTTATGCGTTTGTTGGGCATCGGTGACAACAGTGAACGGGTGGTGATCAGGGGATCTGATTTCGAAATGATGCAGATGGTGGCAGAGGAAGTGCGTTATTTGTTGGACGAACAGGACTTTGTACAGCATACTCATGTTTCGTATACTCCCCGTCAGGCGGAAATAAATCTGAACTTTGACCCTATTCTGCTGACTGCCTATGATATTAACCGTGGCAATATTACCACCGGATTGACTGCGCTTAATAATGAATACTCTTCCGAAGCTACTTTCAAGGTGGGAGAGGATATTTATGATATTATTATCCGTGACGAAATACCGGAAAAGGAAACTGAAGAAGAGGCACAGGAAAAAGCTCAGAAAGAGAAAACTGTGGATGACTTGCGTGCTATCCGGATAGAAAATGCCAATGGCGGTATGCACAATCTAGAAGATATATCGTCTCTGAATTATGGACGTGGGCGTTCGCGCATCATCCGTGTCAATCAAGATAAGCAGATTGAGGTATACTATGCTTTTCCGAGAGATGTTCAGTCTTCGAAAGATTTATTGGGAGGATATCGTTCCGATATCGACCAGTTGATTGCCAGTTATAATCTTCCGTCCGGAGTCGCTGTGCAGGTATTCCATGAGGAGGATGAATTCGGGGATTTCAAATTCCTTATTCTGGCAGCTTTTCTTTTGATATTTATGATCCTTGCTTCAGTCTTCGAATCTGTAGTGACGCCTTTTGTGTTGCTTTTTACCATTCCGTTGGCTGCTATCGGTTCTTTGCTGGCATTATTGCTTTCGAGCAACAGTCTGATGAATGCGAATACATTGACAGGGTTCCTTATTCTGTTGGGAGTAGTCGTCAATAACGGAATCATTCTGATAGATTACGCCAACATTTTGCGTAAACGGGGATACCGCCGGAACAGGGCGTTGATGACTGCCGGTATGTCACGTATTCGTCCCATTCTGATTACTTCCATCACCACAATTGCTGCCATGCTCCCGTTGGCTATGGGAGATACGGAGTATGCAGGGGCTATCGGTGCACCTTTTGCCATTACAGTGATAGGCGGACTTTTCTTTTCCGCCATGCTGACGCTGATTTTAATTCCGACAGTTTGTATGGGACTGGAAAATGTGCTTCAGTGGTACCGTTCGTTATCCCGTAAACTATGGACCATTCACCTGATTCTTTTTGTGTCCGGTGTAATCTGTATCTGGCTATACACTGACGGAATGCTTTGGCAGTCAATCTATCTGGTAGCACTGATTGCAGGCATACCGGGGATGACATACTTTGCGCAAACTAGTCTTCGGAGAGCTAAGGCGGAGGTTATCAATCCGGATGAAGAAATTCGTATTTCTGTCCGCAATCTGGTTAAGATCTACGATTGGCCTGGACACATCAGCCGTCAGTGGAACAGTGGTTTGCAATTACGCAAACGTCTGGGATTGAGCAATGAATACCATTCCCTGAAGGACTTTATCAATGTGCTATGGCAGTTTGGTATCTTACTGTTTGCCATTTATTTCACCTATTTCTTCATTCATAACAGGCTTTGGATATTCCTGTTCTCGTTCGCTATTTATGCAGCGGTACTGTATTTGTGGAGAAAGGTACGTTCCTATTTATATTATCGATACGGAGATAATCGAGTAACAAAGATCGTAAACCGGGTGATATTCTGGAGTCTTCCTCCCCTTATTCTGTTTCAGTTATTCCGTAAACTGGATAATAACGGGCTGGTCATCATGATCGGATTGTTATGGCTGGTGGGTATTGCCATCTATGTCACTTCCCAGTATCTGTATGATCATGATGTAAATATTGAGCGTGTCACCGGACGATTTGCAGGGCTTCGCCGTTCCTATTTCCGCATGGTGAAGAGTGTTCCTATGATTGGAAAACGACGCAAACCTTTCAAAGCATTGCGTGGAGTGTCATTCGAGATTCAGACAGGTATGTTCGGACTACTGGGACCCAATGGGGCAGGTAAATCGACCTTGATGCGTGTCATCTGTGGTATCTTTGAGCAGAGCTATGGTAGTATCTGGATCAATGGTCTGGATACACGTATCTACAGAGAAGAGCTACAGAGTCTGATAGGTTTCCTTCCACAGGAATTCGGAACTTATGAGAATATGACTTCGTGGGAGTTTCTGGATTATCAGGCTATACTGAAAGGGATTGTAGACGGTGAGTTACGAAAGGAGCGTCTGGATTATGTACTGAAAGCGGTACATATGTACGAGCGGAAAGACGAAAAGATAGGTTCTTTCTCGGGAGGTATGAAACAGCGTATTGGTATTGCGCTTATTCTGCTTCATTTACCGCGTATCCTGGTTGTGGATGAGCCTACAGCGGGACTCGACCCTCGCGAACGTATCCGTTTCCGTAATCTGCTGGTAGAGTTGAGTAAGGACCGTATCGTTATTTTCTCCACTCATATCATTGAGGATATATCCAGTTCCTGTAATCAGGTAGTGGTGATCAATAAGGGTGAACTGAAATATTTCGGTGATCCTTCGGACATGGTGGAAATGGCTAACGGGAAAGTATGGCAGTTTAATATAGATAAGACAGAATTTGAAAAAGTACTGGACAAATCGTTGGTAATACATCATATTCAGGAAGGCGATACGATTCGGGTGCGCTATCTTTCTGTCGGACAGCCTTATGAAGGGGCTGTAGAGGTAGAAGCTAATTTGGAAGACGCTTATCTCTGTCTGCTGAAGAATATGAATTAAAAAGAAAAGAAGGATATGACATTCAAACAATTGATACAACTGTTGCCTAAAGTAGTCAGGTATAACCTGAAGATTATATTTGCCGGGAAGTTTTTCTGGTTTCTGCTGGCTGCATTTGGCTTTTTTGCTCTTTTCATGTTTCAGAATGCCTGGAAACGGGAGGAGATTAACGAGGGACTCATCTATAGCATCCTGATGTTTCCGTCTATGCTGCTTATTTTCTATCCGGCTGTATTCGGCATTCAGAATGATGAAGATAGCCGGATATTGGAGATTCTCTTTGGAATCCCCGACTATAAGTATAAGGTTTGGGGCGTGCGGTTATTGATGATTTATGTGGCAATTTTTGTTATTCTGATTATCTTTTCATACATAGCCATTTTATTGCTGTATCCGGTCAATCCGCTTGAGATGGCATTACAGTTGATGTTCCCGATACTCTTTTTCGGAAATATGGCTTTTATGCTGTCTACCATTACGCGGAGTGGAAACGGAACTGCCGTATTTATGATTATTATAGGCATTGCATTGATGTTCTTAGGTAAGCCGGATTCTTTCTGGAACGTTCTGCTGAATCCTTTTCGTGTTCCCGATAATGTTCATCCGATCATTTGGGAGGGAATCCTTATCAAAAACCGCATTTTCCTTTTATCCGCCAGTTTAGTCTGGATGATGGTCGGATTACTTTATCTGCAGAAAAGGGAAAAGTTTGTATAACAGCATATTAGGATGCTGAATATTCTCAAGTGTTCTTGCTGCGATGAGAAAAAATTCTCACTATGATGAGAAAAAAGTCTCATCGCAGTGAGAATTTTTTCTCATCATGGTAAGTATAGTCCTATGTATGCGGGAACAGAAATAGGGAATCAGAAGTAGTATCCCAGATTCACATAACAACTTCCTTTGTCAGTCTGATTGGAATACCCGAACGTAATCTCCAACGGACCGAACATACTGTCCATACCATATCCGGCACTGATACCAAACAGTTGTTTCCCTTTCAGAATTTCGAAGAAGTGACTGTCCGTCAAGCCATAATTACCTGTCAGAGTGAGATAATGAATGCTTCCCATCCGTTGTCTGAGTTTCACGGATGCAATCATGATAGAATTGTCCATCAGTTCCATATTGGTCACACCGGCAATCACGATCACGCGAAGTCCAAGATGTGGCTTTTCGGCAGTTACAAAAAAGCTCTGAAATACATTCTGCAGCATAAAAGCAGGCAGCGAAATGCAAAGAATGCGTCCATATAAAATGCAGTTGTCAAGAAGAGTACCGCTTGCACCGAATAAAATGG
>OHAN01002561.1_pt1 | contig 11960 bp, 13 predicted proteins | sample 1577121 | NCBI WGS metagenome assembly OHAN01 (sample SAMEA3541554, study PRJEB24748) | human gut metagenome | biome: human gut; feature: human-associated habitat; material: faeces | place: China | collected 2012 | reverse complement strand
CCATGGTCAAGCGGTTAAGACATCGCCCTTTCACGGCGGTAACACGGGTTCAATTCCCGTTGGAGTCACTTTTTTATTATGGCGACTTAGCCAAGTGGTAAGGCATGGGACTGCAACTCCCTGATCATCGGTTCAAATCCGTTAGTCGCCTTAGAGACCTCTATGATTTTATCATAGGGGTTTTTTCAATATAATGTATTTTATAGGAAAAGATGCGTTGTTTGTAATAGAAGTTTGTAAAAATTGAAAGAGAAAGGACAAGAGTAAGATGCAAAAAGAACATTTCCTAAAAAAGACAGTTATTGTATGTCTTCTGGCTATGATCTGTTGTGTTCTGTGGGGAAGTGCTTTTCCAGGAATTAAAATCGGCTATAAACTTTGGAATATTGATATAAAAGATATGGCATCTCAGATTGTTTTTGCCGGAGTTCGTTTCTTTTTAGCAGGTGTGCTTACGATTATCATAGGAAGTGCTTTGCAAAGAAATATTTTGTTTCCGCGAAAAGAAAATGTGAAAGCGATTCTTTGTCTTGCCGCATTTCAGACAGTGATCCAATATCTGTTTTTTTATATTGGGCTGGCTCATACGACTGGTGTAAAGGCTTCTATTTTGACTGCATGTAATGTATTTTTTGCGATTTTGATCGCTGGTGTTTTTCTCCATCAGGAGAAGCTTAACAAAAGAATTCTGATCGGTTGTCTGATAGGTTTTCTTGGAGTGATATGTATTAATATGCAGTCAGGAAGTGTAGAGCTTCATTTTATCTGGAACGGAGATGGCTTTATACTGCTTGCGGCGTTATCCTATGCCATTTCCTCAGTCATGATCAAGCAGTATGGAAAGACACAAAATACTGTACTGCTTAGTGGATATCAATTTATGGCTGGTGGCATTGTTTTGCTGGTGACAGGAATTGTATTGGGCGGACAAATCCAAAATGGACAGAACGGTGCAATTGCTATTATTTTGTATTTGTCATTTGTATCGGCAATTGCATATTCTTTATGGGGTGTTTTATTAAAGTATAATCCGATTTCAAAAGTAACTGTTTTTGGATTTTTTAATCCGATTGCAGGCGTGATCTTGTCTGCATTGCTTTTGCAGGAAAAACAGGATATGGGACTCGGAACATTAATTGCTTTAATTTTAGTATCTTGTGGGATTTATCTTGTAAACAGGGATTTGGATAAAAAGAAGAAAAAATAGACAGTGACAGCAAAATGTTCTAAAATAGCAGGATGTACAAGAATGTATGCTTGAAATATGAAAAAATAAGAGACTTAAAGGTGATAGTCAGATTTTATGTTGTTGTGTTTTTGAAACTGTAAATGAGTTGCGATAAGCAAAAATAATCAGTAGATGAATTATGGTAAGTAAAAATGATCAGTAGATGAGTTGTGCTAAGCAAAAATGATCTGAAAAATAGAAAAGCAAAAGCTTGGAAATGGAGTTGAACATGAAAAATAGTTATCGTTTTTTTCAAAATAGAGAATGTGAGTATTTTCCATGTCATTCTGTAAAAGATGATACAGATTTTAATTGTCTTTTTTGCTTTTGCCCGTTATATTGGAAAGAACAGTGTCTTGGTAATCCGGTTTATATTAAAGATGCGAGAGGGCAAAAGATTAAAGATTGTACGAATTGTACGATTGTTCACAGACCGGATATGTATGACCGGATCGTGAAAAAGCTCATGGAAACAGATCAGACCTTTTCGATTGATATACGAAGCATTTGGGACACTATCTGGGAGCGGGTAGCAAGGATGGCATCCTGGGAACAAATGGATCAACAGACATATCGTGAACATAAAGCAGAAGCTACAAGTGGAATGGTCTCTATTTTAGAGAAAGATAAGACATTATATTCGATCAAAGTTCTTTTGCAGCCATTTGAAAAAGAATGCATACAAGCTGGTTTTTTTATGTTTGGTGAAACCAATATACGATGTAACATTTTAGAAAAAATATGCAGAGAACAGATCGTATGCGGTTATTTATATTGTTTTCATGCGCCTGATATACCAATGGGTGAAAAAACATCTTTGTTAATGCAATATTATATTGAGCTTTTTCAAATTGCCTGCATGGATGTTGCAAGAGAGTATGTACAGGAGTATTTGGAAAAGAAACATAGTACGGATAATGCATTTTGCAGCCCGTCTTTTGGACCCGGATATTATGGAATGAACATAGATGCTGTCAAGCCATTATTGGATCTGATGGATTCTCAAAAAGCAGGTGTTTCGTGGAAACAGGATAATATGCAGCCGTCTATGAGTATTGCCGGGATTTATCTGGTTAGTGTAGAAAATTTACAAACGATCTGTAAAGATTGTGAAAGCTGTCTGGGGATGGAGAGTGGCTGCTCATATTGTTATGGACGTAAGCAGGAAATGGATAAAAAGAAAAGAGGCTAAGTATGGAAAAAGATTTTTTGGGAGATATTGAGCAATTTTTTGGAGAGTCAAAATTAAAGCCGGAGCAATATTCCGCATTAGGACTTGCTTATATTGGAGATTGTGTGTATGATCTGATCATACGAACGATCGTAATTGACCTTGGAAACGGTAAAGTGAAAAATTTTCATCGGATAACAAGCAGTATTGTAAAAGCAACTTCACAGGCAAAATTGATGAAGGTGATCATGGAAGATCTTACACAGGAAGAAGAAGCTGTTTATCGTCATGGACGCAATACAAAATCAGCAACATCTGCTAAAAATGCTTCGATTGTCGATTATCGCGTAGCAACGGGATTTGAAGCATTGATTGGATATTTATATTTGAAACATGAAACGCCACGAGCATTAGAACTTGTAAAAAAGGGACTGGAAAAAGCAGAGTTGCTTCCGGAAACATTGTAATCTACAAAGCTCGTTGAAAATGATTTAAAGAGAATTTGTAAAAAAGTGAATGTGGAAATGAAACGAAGGGGCTGCATGAAATAATGAAGTGGGTATCAGCTACATAGAGCAGTTCATAACACTGGGAGTAAAGAAGCAGCAATCATGATCGGATTATAATAAACTGATAAATAAAGAACAGTAATCATGATCGGATTATAATAAATTGATAAATAAAGAAAAGAAACAACTGAAAATACATTTTAGAAGACGGAGGATCATTATGAGATATGAAGAATTGACAATAGAAGGAAGAAATGCAGTGTTAGAAGCGTTCCGTTCAGGAAAAACCATTGACAAGGTTTTTGTTCTTGACGGAAGTCAGGACGGACCGATCCGTACAATCGTCAGAGAAGCAAAGAAAACGGACGCAATCATAAATTTTGTCAAAAAAGAACGTTTGGATCAAATGTCAGAGACCGGAAAGCATCAGGGCGTGATTGCATATGCAGCTGCTTATGAATATGGAACAGTAGAAGAAATGCTTCAAAGTGCTGAGGAGAAGCAGGAACCGCCATTTTTGATCTTATTGGACAATATTGAAGATCCACACAATCTGGGCTCTATCTTACGTACCGCTAATCAGGTAGGTGCACATGGTGTCATTATTCCAAAGCGTAGAGCAGTCGGATTGACAGCTACGGTCGCAAAGGCTTCTGCAGGTGCAATTAATTATACTCCGGTAGCAAAAGTTACCAATCTTGTAAAAACAATGGATGAACTTAAGAAAAAAGGAATGTGGTTTGTCTGTGGTGATATGGATGGAGATCCCATGTACCAATTGGATCTGACAGGACCGATTGGTGTTGTTATTGGAAATGAAGGGGATGGAGTAAGTCGTCTCGTCAAAGAAAATTGCGACTTTGTAGCGTCCATTCCAATGTTTGGCGATATTGATTCGCTCAATGCATCTGTAGCAATGGGAGTGTTATCTTATGAGATTGTAAGACAGAAAATGAAAAAAGAAAAATAAGTTTTTGCTGGAAATTTGCAAAAAACGATAAATGAAAGCCTTTGATAGCGAGTTGCAAGAAAAAGAGGTGCGAAAAAGTCTTTGATAGCGAGTTGCAAGAAAAAGAGGTGCGAAAAAGCCTTTGATAGCGACTTGTAAGAATAAGGATGGAGAAAAAAGTCTTTGCTGGGGATTTGTAAGAAAAAAATGAGGGGGAGAAAGATTCTATGGTGTTGAAGGAAAAAAAAGAAGAAGAGCTGATCGCATCAGCACAAAATGGAAATGAAGAAGCAATGGCGGTTCTTTTAGAACGTTATAAAAGTTTGGTGCGGGCTTTATCTCGTCCTCTCTTTTTAATGGACGGAGATCAGGATGATCTGTTACAAGAGGGAATGATCGGCTTATATAAAGCAATCCAGACATTTCAAGATCAAAAAAATGCATCTTTTGAAACCTTTGCAACACTTTGTATTAAAAGACAGTTATATAGTGCGATCAAAGCGTCCAACCGGAAAAAAAATATTCCATTAAATTCTTATATTTCCATTGACAATGCACAGGATCCAACCAAAGCAGAACTTGAGAAAATCTTTGTAACAGATGCAGCACAGGCTATGCGTCAGAAAAGTCCGGAAGATATCATCATAGGACAGGAAAATGTAGAAAATACGCAAAAAAAGATGTTTATGCATCTGAGTAATATGGAAAAGCAGGTGTTAGAGCTTTTCTTACAGGGATTAACCTATCAGGAAATTGCCCAAAAGATGGAGAAGTCTCCAAAAACAATTGATAATGCATTGCAACGCATTAAAAAGAAAGTGGCGAAGAAAAGAAAATAATAGCAAAACAATATCATAATTTGCAGAAAAATTTTTTCTTAGGAGATGTAACCTTTGTTTGCAGAAAAATCTTATATAAACCTGTCAAGCATTTTTGAGAATTCTTATATTAAGTCTTGAAATGTATAACAATATGAGATATAATAGCATTTGTGATTGTCGTTTTGGGCAATAAAAATTGCTGTCTTGGCGCAGTCGGTAGCGCGTCGCCTTGGTAAGGCGGAGGTCGGGGGTTCAAGTCCCCTAGACAGCTTAGTAGCGTAGACTTAGGTTTGAGTCTACGCTATTTTAGAATGACGCAAAAATATTTCAACAGATGGAAGAGGAAGAAAATGCAAAACAGGAAAAAAATTTTTAAGTGCATGCTGTTTGTCTGTGCTCTTTTCGTACTGGCAGGAGTGTTCGGAGGAGTAGCAGGAAAGGCAAAGGAGAAGAAAACATTTACAGTAGGATTTGATGCAGCATTTCCACCATATGGTTATCAGGATGATAGTGGAGAATATGTTGGTTTTGATCTGGATCTGGCACAGGAAGTCTGTAACCGCAGAGGATGGACTTTAAAGAAACAGCCGATTGACTGGGATTCTAAAGACATGGAATTAAAATCCAACACGATTGACTGTATCTGGAACGGTTTTACCATGAATGGCCGTGAAGACAAATATACATGGACAGATGCCTATGTAGACAATTCACAGGTTGTATTGGTAAGCAAGGAAAGTAATATCAAAAAATTATCAGATCTTGCAGGAAAGATCGTCGTTGTGCAGGCAGATTCTTCCGCAAAAGAAGCATTAGTCGGGGATGATGCGACAAAAGAGAATAAAGACCTTGCGGCTTCCTTTTCTAAGATGCAGGAAGTAGCGGATTATAACAGTGCGGTTATGAATCTCGAATCAGGTGCAGTCGATGCGATCTGCATGGATATTGGTGTTGCAAAATACCAGACCGGAAAACATAAATCATTGACGATCCTGGATCAGAAGATTTCTTCAGAAGGATATGGTGTCGGTTTTTATAAAGGAAATACCAAGCTTCGTGATCAGGTTCAGGAGACATTAAATGAGATGGCAGCCGATGGAACTGTGGATAAGATTGCGCAAAAATATGCAGACTATAATCTGCCGGAGTGTGTTTGCATTGGAAAGAACACAGACGTAAAAGAAACAACGTCCGCTCAGAAAGAAAAGGTTTCAAAGAATACAGACAGTGATACAGCACAGGAAGAGCATGTCGGTTTTGTCGGTAAGATGAAGCAGGGATTTGCGAATTTCGGAAATATAACAAAACAATTGTGTAAAGGATTTGGTGCAACATTGTCGATCTTTTTCCTGACAATGATCATTTCGCTTCCTTTAGGTCTGCTTGTGACCTTTGGAAGAATGACAAAGATTACACCGATCCGCTGGATCACAAAAATATATATTTCTATTATGCGTGGTACGCCATTGATGCTTCAGCTTCTGGTTGTATTCTTTGGTCCATATTATCTTTTTGGTATCAAGCTTGCCTCAACGGTTCCACATTATCGTTTTATTGCGGTGATCATTGGTTTTTCATTGAATTATGCGGCTTATTTTGCAGAAATCTATCGTAGCGGAATTGAGAGCATTCCGGCAGGTCAGAGAGAAGCAGCTAAGTTGCTCGGATATACAAGAGGACAGACATTTGCCAAGATCATTCTGCCACAGATGATCAAGAGAGTTATGCCACCGGTTACTAATGAGATCATTACTTTAGTAAAAGATACTTCTTTAGCATTTGTATTATCGTATATGGAGATGTTTACAATGGCACAGCAGATTGCTGCAACATTAACAAATGTAATGCCAATCTTTGTAGCGGGTGTATTCTACTATATCTTTAATTATCTGGTAGCATTTGTAATGGAACTGATCGAGAAGAAGTTAAATTATTATCAATAAAAGTAATCTGGATCGTGTCAGGTGACGTATCAAAACGTAACAAATCAAAAGGCATGTCTAGCTGGGGAGGAAACTATGTCTATATCTGTTTTAGAAATGAAAAATGTACGAAAAAGCTTTGGTTCGCTCGAAGTTTTAAAAGATATTTCTTTGAATGTAAAAGAAGGAGAGGTTGTTTCAATCTTAGGACCATCCGGTTCGGGTAAATCAACATTACTTCGTTGTGCGACACAGCTTGAAACGATGACATCGGGAAATCTTTCTTATATGGGAGAGACGGATCCAAAGAAAATGATGCCATATTATGGATTGGTATTTCAGAATTTTAATCTGTTTCCACATTATTCTGTGATGAAAAATATTACAGACGCTCCGATTCATACACAAAAGCGCAATAAAGAAGAAGTCTATCAGCAGGCAGAAGCTTTGCTTAAAAAGCTTGGACTCGAAGGAAAAGAAAATGCATATCCATGCCAGCTTTCAGGTGGTCAGCAGCAGCGAGTAGCGATTGCAAGAGCTTTGGCGATGAAACCGAAGATGCTTTTCTTTGATGAGCCGACATCCGCTTTGGATCCTGAGCTTACAGCCGAGATCTTAAAGGTTCTTTTGCAACTTGCTAAAGATAAAATGACAATGGTGATCGTAACACACGAAATTGATTTTGCACGTCATGTATCCGACCGGGTTGTCTTTATTGATGGTGGAGTGATTGTAGAAGAAGGAAAGCCGGAAGACGTGATCGATCATCCTTCTAATGAAAGAACGCAAAACTTTTTAAAAAAGCTACAGCGAGGATAAAAATTTTGTAAAGTACAGCAAGAAAAAGAAACGGGGAATTTAATGAGCAAAAGTACATGTAGTGCTTCCTTTGGCAGCAGTGAAGATAAAATCTGGTCTTTGATCACCGGGCAGTCGGATCATACATGGCGGACTGATCTGCTTCGGATTGAAGAAGGAGAAAAAAAGTATTCTGTTGTTGAATATTATAAGAATGGTGATGTTGTGACAGCAGAGGTCAGTATGACTATTCCGCATCAGCGTTATGAATGTCATATAAAAGGCAGCGGCTACGAGGGAAAAAGAATCTTTTCACTTATGAAAAAAAACAGCCGGACGATCCTTTCTATGGAAGAAGTGATCTGTCGTAGTAAAAGAAAGTCTAGAGAGAAGATTACGCTACGTGTACGTTTCAGCCTTTTCTTTTTAAAATCATATTTAAAAAAGAGACAGAAAAGGTATATTGGGGATCTGTACAGGGCATTGAACGAAGAACCGGGGAGTTGCAGCTGGCACTAAATAAAGCTCATGCTTAGAGAATAGATAGACGATAAGATTCAGAAAAAAAAGATAAAAACAGTAAATGGAATTTTCGGAAAGGACAGAAAAATGGTAGTTACAAAATATTCCTTGATAGGTGCAATCTTACAATATTATCCTAGTGCAGAACAATGCTTTAATGAAATGGGGATGCATTGTGTATCCTGCCATATGTCACCAAGAGAAACATTGGAACAGGCATGCATGACACATCAGTGTGATGTAGAGGAACTGATCGCGAAATTGGATCATCATATTAACGGAGAAGCAGAAGCATAGGAAAGATAAGAGCAGATATCGTATGCAAACCGGAAGTATAGGAAAGGTAATAATACCTTTTTATAACAGAAAGCCGGCAATATCAGAAAATGCATAGGATTAGTAGGAGGAATTACAAATGACAGCAACATTTTGGTCTGTGTTACCACCGATCATTGCGATCGTATTGGCATTGATCACAAAAGAGGTATACAGTTCTCTTTTGATCGGAATTATTATGGGAGGACTTTTATATTCTGCCGGAAACCCGATCAAAGCAATCGAGATTGTTTTTGGTATTATGTCTGATAAGATTGGTGACAATGCATATATTTTAGTTTTTTTAGTATTGCTTGGAATATTAGTTGCATTGATCACGAAGTCCGGTGCATCAAGAGCTTATGGTAAATGGGCATCGACAGCGATCAAATCAAGACGTGGAGCATTAGCGGCAACAAGCTGTCTTGGTGCGTTGATATTTGTAGATGATTATTTTAATTGTCTTACCGTAGGAACGGTAATGCGTCCGGTAACGGATAAATATAAAGTAACCAGACAGAAGTTAGCCTATATTATCGATGCAACGGCAATTCCCCCTGAGAACTGAGTTGTAATCATATAGAAGGTATTATCGATGCAACGGCAGCACCGGTATGTATTCTGTCACCCATCTCAAGCTGGGCGGCAGCAGTCAGTACATCGCTGCCAAAAGACAGTAAGATTGATGGATTTTCACTTTTTTTGCATACGATCCCATTAAATATGTATGCTATCTTTACATTGATCTTTCTGATATTTTTGATCTGGCTGGATCGTGATTTTTCGCGCATGAAAAAAGCAGAGATCGATCAGTATACAGCAGAAGAACGAAAGAAAATGGACAATGATGTATCTGTTATCGGAAAAGGAAAAGTAAAAGATTTGGTACTCCCAATCGCTGTGCTGATCATAAGCTGTATTACGATGATGCTTTATACAGGTGGCCTGTTTACAGGAAAGAGTGTGATCACGGCATTTTCCGATTGTGAAGCATCAAAAAGTCTTGTAATTGGCTGCTTTATCACATTAGTATTTACATTTTTCTTATATATTCCAAGAAAGATAATTCATTTTGACCAGTTTTGTGAAAGTTTTACACAGGGATTTAAAGCAATGACATCGGCTATCATGATCCTGTGTCTTGCATGGACATTGTCAGGAATCTGTAGTGCAGACTATTTAAATATTGGCGGTTATGTCAGTAAGATTGTAGAAGCCAGTGCAGTTATTGATATGCTGCTGCCGTTTTTATTCTTTGTGATTGCTTTAGGACTTTCATTTGCGACAGGAACATCGTGGGGAACGTTTGGAATATTGATTCCTATCTCGGTTGCGGTCTTTGGAGAGTCCGGTTCGATGCTGACGGTCTGCGTAGCCGCAATTTTAGCCGGTGCAGTCTGTGGCGATCATATTTCACCGATATCAGATACGACCATTTTGGCTTCGGCAGGAGCACAATGCGTACACATTGAACATGTGTCAACACAATTTCCATATGCATTGCTTGTTGCATCTGCCTGCGGCGTGGGATATCTGTTTGCGGGCATCCTGCATAATCCGTATATTGGATGGATTGTCGGTCTGGTCGTATTAAGTATAATATTGGCTGTAATCACAATTTGTACCGGGAAAGAAGATAAAAAAGACAGAGCAGGCTTATAAGGCTGCTCTGTCTTTGCCAATCATGATGGAAGATCAGATTTCGTAATCCATGCTCAGACGAACGGATACATTTGGTCTGACATAGGTGTCAGCAACATGCACATGTGAAGGATGTGTCTGATAACCTTTTAGAGCTTCGTTTGATTCTAACTCGCTGTCCATCATGATATCAGCAGAAGAAGAATCAAGAAATTCTGTGCGGATATTCATTTTCGTTAATCCCGGAACGACTCCTACTAAAGCTTCCAGATTCTTTTTGATATCTGTTTTGACTGCCTTTTTTTGTTCTGTTGATAATTCATCATTTAATTTCCATAAAATAATGTGTTTTACCATAATAATTCCTCCTGATTTTTGTTATGCATTTGTGGTATCTTCCCAAGACGAATCCTTTTGGCCGGATTTTCGTTCAGAAGATTCTAAGAGTGCATTGTCATATGATTTTGACACTTTAACAGAGATAGTATAACATGAAGTGATGAAATCTGCTATCAGGAAGAAGGGAAAAATAAAAGCGGATAGGGGAAAAAGGAAAATAATATGTTTGTATGTACACGGCAAACGGATTTTAATGGAAAAATGTGTACAGGAAAGAGGAGTTTTATGAACACTGCACCACAGAAGGAACGGAAAGAAAATCATACGATTGACTTTTTGAAATTGTTTTTTGCACTTTGTATCGTTGGTATACATACGGATCTTGTCAAAATTTTTCCATCGGAGCACACACAATGGTATGTGATGCAGGTTGTATTCCGGATGGGCGTTCCTTTCTTCTTTGTCGTATCGGGTTATTTTTTAGGCAGAAAGCTTTGGAATTGTACAGACAGAAAAGAACAATGGCATTGTGTTGGAAAATATATTATAAAATTATTGCCGCCTTATCTTGTATGGTCGATCGCAAACCTGATCGTAGCAATTCCGTTATGGTATCGGAACTTAGGTGGAGATCTGAAAGCAGTGCATATGATGATCATTAAGACGATTCTTTTTTATCCGACAGGAGCGATGTGGTTTGTCTTAGCCTGTGTTATTGGCGCTTTCCTGCTCTGCCTGTTTTGGCGGCATAAGATTGTGATGGTGTTTTTTGCAATCGCAGCACATACTTTTGCATTGTTTGCGAATACCTATTACTTTGTTATTGCAAATACACCGTTGCATAAAGTGATCGATCGCTATTTAGAGATTTTCCTAAATCCGAGAAAAGGGATCTATGTTGGCTTTCCATTGCTCATGATAGGGGCATTTCTGGCATACCCGGATCTGATCCGGCATTTCAGGGCATCATGGGCAGCAGAACTTACGATTTTAGCGGCAATCGCACTTGTATTGGAAATGACATTTATCTATGGAAAAGAGACTAAAGATGATATTTCTTTGTGTATTTCTTTTTTAATACTGGTGCCATGTATGGTTGTGTTTTTCTTACAAAAAGATATTTTACACAGGATTCCGATGCAGTGGGCAAGAGAACTAAGCACTTGCATTTTTTATCCGCATTGTTTTTTTCGAACGCTTTTACGGGATTACTATCATCTGGAAAATCCGCTTGTCCTGTATGGAATAACAATAGCAATCTGTCTGGTGCTTTTTGCACTCAGTAAAAAGAGCCGTTTGATCAAAAAGATTGTATGACAGGAAATTGTTCATGATAATAATATATTTTCACTCCAAGACAGGAGCGTGTATGATGGCTCTTTGATTAAAGAGCGTATGCCAATATCTAACAAAAACTTTATTCTTTGTATACTTTTTGGTATAATTGCAGAATATTCAGGTGCATCATCTGAGGCACTGAGATAACAGGAGGAACTTTATGAGAAGACGAATAATAATTATGGGGATGGCATTACTGTGTACATTTTCATTATTTATGGGAATGATAGCCAATGCCAAAACAAAAACATCGGGGGTACACCAGAATCAGCTCGAAGAGTATATTTTAAAAGAAATGCCGGAGGCTCATGTTCCGGGCATGACCATTTCTATTGTAAATGATAACAGAGAATTGTATTGTGCGGCATATGGTACCGTGCAAAAGACAGAGGCGGATTTTACAATGG
>OHAN01002549.1_pt1 | contig 12011 bp, 10 predicted proteins | sample 1577121 | NCBI WGS metagenome assembly OHAN01 (sample SAMEA3541554, study PRJEB24748) | human gut metagenome | biome: human gut; feature: human-associated habitat; material: faeces | place: China | collected 2012 | reverse complement strand
ACTCAGAATACAGCAAGCTATTCTTGGCATCATTGACCGGATAATACGGCTCATCGCCTAACTTCCACTCAGAACTGTACTCACGGCTGATAACCGTCTTTGGCAGATCATTGCCATCCGCATCCTTGCCAAACTCAAACCATTTATGCTCGATAATACGCGTCCACGGAGTCTCCGCATCTGTATAGTTCACTGCCGCATTGCCCTGGAAATTCGGGATATCCAGCACTTCGGTATCAAAGCGCACAGAACGATACTCCAGAACGCCCAGCGAATACTCAAAATACGCATCGATCGCGCCGGTGTAAACTACTTTCTTTGCCATCGCATCCCAATCAGCCTTATTCTCAAAATAATCCTCTTCCAGGCGAACCTCGATGCCGTCCAGCATATTGGCAACCATCTTCGTATAGCCGCCAACCGGGATTCCCTGATACAGGGCGTTAAAATAGTTGTTGTCAAAGGTCAGACGAACCGGAAGACGCTTGATGATGAAGGATGGAAGATCCTTGCACTCTCTTCCCCACTGCTTCTGTGTATATCCCTTGATCAGCTTCTCATAAATATCCGTACCAACCAGGCTGATCGCCTGCTCTTCCAGGTTCTTCGGCTCGGTGATGCCTGCTGCCTTGCGCTGTTCCTCGATCTTCGCCGCTGCCTCCTGCGGAGTCACGACACCCCACATCTTGTTGAAGGTGTACATATTAAACGGCAGGGAATACAGCTCGCCGTGGTAATTCGCCACCGGAGAGTTCGTAAAACGGTTAAACTCCGCGAACTGATTTACATAATTCCAGACTTCCTTATTATTCGTGTGGAAAATATGCGCGCCATACTTGTGAACCTGGATGCCCTCCATCGGCTCTGTATACACATTTCCTGCAATATTCGGGCGGCGGTCAATCACCAGAACCTTCTTGCCCGCTTTCTTCGCCTCATGGGCGAATACGGCACCGTAGAGACCGGCGCCTACTATTAAATAATCGTACATGTTGGTTTTCTCCTTGTTACGTGTTGTTATACTTGTGATTTATTTATAACATACAACGACAATTTAAACAAGAATATCCCGTCAGCTTCAAGCATTCCCCAAAACAAACTCTCAATTTGGACACAATACCTTATTAATACTCCATTAGGATACATGAGTCCTATGGAGTACAGACGTAGACTTGGATTGGCTGTTTAACCTGTCCAAGAAAATGTCCGCACCCTCCCCTCTCAGGGCGAGTCCAAAATCTTCAAGAACACTTTTACTATGTATTATCCTTCAACCCATAACACTGGTACAACATATCTGTCATTTTCTTCTTATCTGTTCCTCTTATACCCAAGGACTTTAAATCCACTGTTTCATCAGCTATTTCAGATAAGAACTTTTTCATATCCTCTGCTATTTCCGGACTGAGAACTTGCCTTGTATTGGCTGTGATTAACTGTGCTAATCGGAACACATCGTTTTTATGTTTCTTTATATTTTTGCTGTCAACCTGCTCTCCATTCAGCTTGCGTTCCTTTAAATCCAGCCACGCTTTCGCCTTAAATGGTATCAGACAAGTCGGACTTAATACCGGAATGCCATCAACCATCAATTGTCCGGTTTTTAGCAATTCATAATACGCTTCATTTAAAAGGATTGCCGACAAGCTGGAGATTTCATCGTCTATCGGAAGCGGTGTGAGAACTGCATCATCTTCCAATATAACAAAATCCGGATTTCTGGAAAATATTTCTATCATATATGGATATTCTTTGCTTTTCGGAGATGTGAAACGATAAAACTGTGCATTTCCGGTACTTTTATTCAAATGCTCATATCCTGCTTCCTTGACATACTCCCAAAACTGCCTGCCAAACTCCGCTGTTATGGATTCAACAATCAATACAATATCTACATCTTTTGTAGCCCGAAACGGTAATTCTTCGTTTTCCATAATCAAATCGCAAGCTGTCCCACCGATGATGGCATATTGATTTTCAAAACCCTGAAATCTTTCCTTAAATTTTGTAAATCCGCTGACCATTACTCCTGCAACCTTCTTTCCTGCAATTCATCTACTGCTTCTTCAATTCTTTCATCGTTTGTATCTCCAAAAGATAAAACAATGGAAATATCGTCAGCACTGTTATCCTCTGAAAATTGTTTCGGGTTGTATGCCCATAATTCAAGTCTTACCTGCTTATCCGGGTCTATCAATTCATCGGTCAGCAAAGTTTTATCATAATCCCTCTCACTGATTGCATAGGTAGCAACTCGGCTTGGATTTAGCATTGTTTTTTCAGAAAGTGCCGTCCCCCCTGCAAAGACCATATTTTCTGTAACTTGCGTCTTATCTATATATCCTGCTTTGCGGACAGGTGTTGTCAAATATACTTTTGCTTTTTCAAATAATTCATCTCTGTTATATTTTGACTCAATAAACTTGTTGACACCGTCTTTTGCTACAAGAAACAAATCCGTCGCTTCCAACTGCTTTACTGCTCTGGTCAAGGTCATTGCTGTAAATGGAAGCACTTTTCCGGCTTCTGAAATATACAATCGTTTTTTCTTACTGTACAGATAAAATAAAAACAACTGCTGCGTGGAGTAAACAAACTTACCCGTCAGCTTTTGGGGTTCTTTTTCATCAGAAAGCATTGTCCCAATGAAAGGAAGAAAGACCTGCTTATCAGTAATAAACGGTATATTATTTTCTATAAGGCTTTTTCTTCGATAATTTGATACCGTTGTAAGTTCAAATACGACTGGCACATTATCAATCTGCTGTATTTTTACAATTTGTTTTTTCAATGCCGGAAGTGTGGCAAGTTCTTCTGTTGGAGCAAGCATTATACAGCGTCTGTTTCCAATATATGCTGTATGAAAATCATAACTCCCTGCAATATAAACAGGCAAAGAATCCTGATGATTCCATGCTTCATATTTTATAGAAATCCCGAATACGCTTGTAAGCATATTTCCCATTCCCCTTTTAACTCAATTTCTTTCATTTTAACTTAGTCAATGTTAAAAATCAAGTTTTTGAGTTGTTTTAAGTTTATTGCTAATTTCAATCCTCAAAAAAAATCAACTAGGAGCAGCAAATTTTAAATATTTCCAAATGTAAATTTTTTTCCTAACCACATTTGTTAAGAAAAAAGCCTACCTTCACTCTCCTTCTCCCTTATCACACTCCCATACACCAAAATCATCCAAAACATCGGCTGCCGGTAATTCACCAAAAAGAAACTCTCCGCCAAAATCCCTGCCACCGCACACATCATCGCCGCATTCATATACCGCAGATTCCGGACCAGCCAGATAAGTAGGAAAACCGTCGGGATTATTCCATAGCAGAATAATACACTGAACAGGCAGCAATGAATCTCATTGATCTGGCTGGTCAGCGTGAAACGGTCAAATCCGCCCTCGCCTGCGCCGTATAACAGGTATTGTGGGTAAAGCACCAGCTTCTCCATGCCGCGATCCAGAAACAGTCCCAAAAGTCCGCCATGTGCAACTTTCCAGATCTTCTCCTGAATCCGGGTCAGCATATTGTAATCCACGGTCTTCACATCGAAATCCGCCGCTGGCCATATCCACCACAAAAACACGCCCAACAAAAGAAATCCACCACAGATTCCCACGATCCACACCTTCGACGGAACCTTTCTCCTGCATCCCTCCAGATAGAGTGCATGCGCTCCTGCCAGCAAGGTAAAAACCAGAAAGCCCAGCAGAATTCCCGTCGATTTCGATGCCGCCAGCACCGGTAAAGCCAGCAAGTAAAAAATAAGAAAGCTCCGATCGCCGAACCGACACCGGTACAGGTACAAAAGCAGCACCATCATAAATAAGAAAAACGCCAGCTGATTCGGATCATTAAACGTTCCCTGGTACCGCACCGCGCCCCAGTATTCATGAAAAATCCGTCCATGGCCCGATGCATATACCAGAAGCTGCAAAACGATATTTACCTTCACCACCCGGTTCATCCACAATAAAAACGTTTCATTCTCCTGATCCACCAGCTTCCGAAACGTCCATATCGCACAGGCATTATAAATCCAGAAAAACGTATACCGGAAAAACTCATTCCGCCCCAGCCGTATACCATAATATGCATTAATCCCTATCACAAACAGCAAAAACACATAGAAAAAACCATCTTCCCGAACCCGTCCGATTCGTTCCTTCTTTTTCAAGCATCCAGCCAGTAAAATAAAAAAAGAGAGCAGCAGACAAACATCCGCCGCTCCCATTCCTCCCGAAGGAAATAGATAAAACTGTTTCAAAAAAACAAACAATAAAAACAATACGCTGGCTGGCGCAAATACCATCTTCTCCTTCATGACTCCTTTATCCTCTCTCCGACTCTCTTCCCAGCAGTCTCTTGTAAATCTTCTCCATCTTTTCCCCCACTGCATCCAGGCCAAACAGACGGCTTCGCTTTCTGCACACCTCGCCCATCCGGTCCCATTCATCCATATGTTCCAGCATATACAAAAGTGCCCGCGCCCAGACTTCTTCATCCTGCATCTTCTCAATCATCATTCCGCCCGGACAGATTTTCTGGCTTCCATCCTCAGATAAAGTCCACTCCTCTCCCATCAGGTCCGTATTGCCCCGGATCTCCGAACAAACCACCGGCAGTCCGCTCGCCATCGCCTCCAGCATCGCACGCGGCAGTCCTTCCTGGAAAGACGGAAAAAGGAAGATATCCGAAGCACCAAAAATCTCCGCCATATCTTCCCTATAACCCAAAAATGATATATGATCCGCTATCCCAAGCTGCGCTGCCAGATCCTGCAAATACTCCTTCAATTCGCCATGTCCGCATAATAAAAGATGCAGCCGTTCATAGCTGCATCTCTCAACTCGCCTGCCTGTTCCAGCATCCTCCTGCTCATCTGCCGTTTCATTTCGTTCCAACGATAAAACTGACTCCTTTTCCGAATCCTTCAGCTTCGCCAGCATCCGAAACAGCACTTCCTGATTTTTCCTCGGAATCATCTCCCCGGACGTCAAAAGCACTACCCGTCCCGGCGGCACGCCCAGACTCTCTCTCTTCTTTTGACGTTCCTTTTCCCCCATTTTAAAAAAATTATCTTCCTCTATCCCCACACCCGGCACATAATCCACATACCTCGCATGGAATTTCCGTTTCGCAAGTTCATAATCCTCTCGGTTAATACAGATCTGCTGATCCGTATACCTCGATAAAAACTTTTCCATCGGATAATAAAACAGCCAGTTCTTCCACGACGCCCCTTTAAAAAAATGGAATCCATGCGCCGTATAAATCACCGGGCCAGTCCCCGTCGCATGGGCCGCCAGGCGCGCCATCACACCTCCCATCGGTGTGTGGCAGTGCACCAGCGAAAAATTTTCCCGGCGCATCAGCTCAACCATCTGACGGTACACCTGAAAATTCCGCTTATCAAACGGACTCCGTACAAAATCAATCTGGTGACAGATAATCCCGGTTCCATCCAGACGGTGATTATCCGTTCCATAGGACGGCGTATGAAAATTTGAGGCATAATGAACCTCGTATCCCATTTTCTGTAAAATATGGACATTGTTCATCTCAAACTGCGGGACAAAGCCGCTGACATGGGTAACCAGAAGAGCCTTCCTGCGCTGCTTTCCTTCCATTTCCTGTCTCTCCATTCAGGCACCCCCCAGACTTAATAGTGAACCTTCTTATGTGAATTAGAAGTATCTTTTACTTCTGTCCGTTCACTAATAATATATCTCGGCCGATGCTTGACTTCCATATAAATCTTTCCGATATATTCACCTAAAATCCCTAGACAAACCAGCTGCACTCCGCCAATCAAGCAAATAATACATGTCATGCTCGACCATCCGGCAACTACATTTCCCATGAAACGCATCACGATCGACCAAATAACTCCAAGAAAACTGAGTCCTGCAATCACCGTACCAAGCGCTGTAATAATTCGAATAGGTTTTATGCTCAAGCTCGTAATACCATCAAACGCAAGGCTCAACATTTTCGTCAATGGATAATGGCTTTCTCCTGCAATTCTTTCATGACGCTCATAATAAACACTTGTGCTCTTAAAGCCAACCAGCGGAAACATCCCACGCAAAAAAAGATTTACCTCCTTGAAATTAGCAAACTCCTTTAACACCCGACTTGAGACAAGGCGATAATCCGCATGATTATAGACAACCTCCGCACCCATCCAGTTTAAAAGTTTATAAAATCCTTCTGCTGTAAAACGTTTAAAAAATGTATCCCAAATATTTTTCGCTATTATAAATGGGTACCACTATACTAACCTTTTTCATTTTGTTTTCTATATGTTTTTTCATACTTTTTCAACCCTTTTTCACTTATTAATTTAAAAGCATTTAAATACTCTTCATTTACTTCTTTATCACTCAAAAAGACAACATCTTTTTTTACCTGTTTTAAAAGGAGTTTTAATTTTTCTCCCGAAATATTATTTAAATAACATTTATGTAAACTTTCCAATACATACCAACAATATATATTGTTCATCTTCAAATACAATTCAGCCAAGTTGTTCTTATAAAAAAATTCCATCCGTTCTCTAAAAGCCCAACATGCATCTAAATTATCTTCTCTAAATTTTTTTCCTGTAATACTATCTTCTCGTCTTCTATCATAATTATATTTAGAAACATCTACATAAACCAACTTATTTGCATTATAAAAATATTTATATGTTGTATATTCGTCCTCATGTAATTTTCCCTTTGGATAACGTATATCTCCCAAAACGTCTCTTTTATATAATTTATTCCACGCTACAGGCTTAAACCATCTCCAATCAAGCATCGCCTCCAACGCTAGAATTCTATCTCCCTCTACCACTTTCGCCGAACAATTTGTTTCTTCTTCAATTCTGTCAGTGCAAATATTCCTATAACTACACTCTGCAATATCTGCATTATATTTTTTTAACACTCGATATAAGCAACGGTGTACAAGGGGTACAAACAAGATTAAAAAGAAAAGATAGATTTGAAAGTAAGTAGAGTGGGATAATCCAGAAGTTAGAGCTTAGATTTTCCACTCTACTTGAACGTGGTCGCTAGTTGCGCTGATTGAAATAATCAGGCCGTCAACGGCTTTCCTTTTGTCGTCAAATTCAATGCTGTCCCAATGGTCGAGGTAATAAGAGAGTTCCTGCTCCTTTTGGGGTGACATTGTTTCAATGGACATTTCCGCAATCTCCTTTGAAATGGTCTGGCGGCGAGTGTCCAGTTCTTCAATTTTTTTGTTAGCATAGGCAAGAAGTGTTGCGTTGGCTCCGGTTAGCGTATCAAGTAGTTTTTCAATCTCGGCTTCAACTTGCGCCAGTTCAATTTGATGGGCGGTCAGTTTGGGATTGACTTTTTCCTCCCGGCTATGGCGGACTTGAAAATTTTTAAATCTCGCCCGCATAGCACTGAAAATAAATTCCTCAAATTCAGATTTACGGATTTTACCACAGCCCGGGCAGCCTTTATTTTCAGTCCGTTTACTACAGCGAAAATAGCCTTCGCTGTTCGGAACGTGTGTTGCCTTTAAGGCATATCCGCAACACCCGCATTTAACTTTTCCGGCAAGCCATGTATTTTTCGGCTTACGTCCTTGTTGAAAACTCTTATTTGTCATTAGCTTCTTCCTGCATTTCAGCCATACATCAGACGGTATGAGCGCTTCATGTGGAGCGATTACAAGTATCTGGTCTTTCAGGCTCCTGTCTTTATCCTCCTTCACGTCCCGGCCCTGATAGAGATAACAGCCATTGGTTCCGGCAAAATCGGAAGCGTCATTGACAATAGCCGCCCCCTGGCTTTTAAAAAATTCGTAGAGTTCTAAATCTGCTTGTGCGTAAACAGGATTTCTTAAAAGCTGTGAAATAAAGGTACGGAATAGCGATTTACCGTAAACTTTGATGTTCTGTTCCTCAAAGTACCGTGTAATGTCACCAAAAGACGTTTCCGGCTCGGAATACATTTCAAACATGAGCTTTACATATTGGGAAGTTTCGGGGTCTGCCACCATCTTTTTTGTGCGGATACCTTCAACCACTGTCGGCTCCAACTGATAACCATAGGGGGCCTGTCCGCTCATGTGAAAACCTTTCAGGCACCGGGAGTAGTAAGCGTCCGTGACGCGTTTCTGGATTGTCTCACGTTCAAGCTGTGCGAATACGATACAAATATTCAGCATGGCCCGCCCCATTGGGGTTGAGGTGTCGAACTTTTCTGTGGACGAAACAAACTCCACGTCATATTCCTGGAACAGCTCCATCATGTTTGCAAAGTCCAGAATGGAACGGCTGATTCTGTCCAGCTTATAAACGATTACCCGCCGCACCCGGCCCTTTCGGATTTCTCCTAACAGCTTTTGAAACTCCGGCCTGTCCGTATTCTTCCCGGAATAGCCTTTATCCTTGAATACTTTACAGCTTCCGCCTTTCAGCTCATACTTACAAAAATCAATCTGGCTTTCAATGCTGATACTGTCCTTACGGTCTACCGACTGTCTCGCGTATATACAATCTTCTCTGATAATGTCCATATTGGGCTCCTTCCGTATGGAATGGAGCTACCAACCTTACAATTATATTATACCATAGGCAGCCCCGGACAACAATGTTGCGGTTGATTAGTAAAATCTGTCCGTGTATTTACTGAACACATCATATAAGTGATTTTCGATTTCTCTTTTTCGCTTGTTCTTTTCATCCGGGGATAGTACCGGAATTAGATTTTCCAATACGATAAGTTTCCCTTGAAAATATACGGATTGTTTTTCGCTTTGGTATGTAACAGATTGAACCATCGAAAACCTCCACTTTTCAGTACGGATGAACAGCGGCCAGCTTCCCTCTTGTCTGCTGGGGAAACCTAAAAAAGCGGCTCCCTGGAAGGAACTGCCCTTTGAGCTTTCCCCAGCCTCGGGCCACGTTGGCCCGAAGCTAATAATCGCCGTTATAATATTTCTGTTCAGCCTCGTTGAGTGTGTATAAGTCAAACACTCCATAAAGCTGATTTACTACACGGCTAATATCTTTATGGGTGAATCCACAGTCCTGCATGGCCATAATCACATAGCCCCGGCAGGCGTCATTACTCCATATATTCAGCGTTAATTCTGGACTAGATATATTTTCCTTCATAAAATTCTCCTGTTCATAGAAAAATATGGGGCCCAGCCAGAACGGTTGCCCTATCATCAGACAGTAATAGAGGAAGGGCCCCACAGGTTAGAAAGTTTTTTCAGATAGACCGGACGGACAGTTGGCTTTTTGTCCCATAGCATTTCAGCTCTCCCCATTCTGATGGCAAGGCGATCTCATTACCTGCGACGGCTCACGGTTCGCAACACCGCTGCACGCTCGGATTGTGACTAATCGCAAGTATCCGGGTTTTGTGTTTTGTCCGGCAGACCTGCCACAGTCTGCCTACGGCATGGGCCTGGTCGCTCTCTCTAGTGTAAAAATAGAGGTCATGGCGGGCCTGTCACTGGACACAAGCACCCTTCGTATCCGTCTATCTTTTATTCAGTTTTCAATCTGCGTGAGGCGTGTCCCGCTTCGGGCCAATGTGGCCCGAGGCTTTGACTGCCTCTCATAAGCCATTTCATTTTTGAGGCGAAATCGGTACACCTTATAAAAATTTTTTTAAAATTTTTTCCAAGTTCCGAAGGCCGCGCTCAATGGCGAGCCGCACGACCTTTTCATCCACACCCTCGGCCCGGGCAATGTCTTGTTTCGTCAAGCCGAGAATGAAATGAGCGTAAATGCGCTTTGCCTGTTTGTCGGGCAGTCGTGAGATGGCGGTATAGAGTTCTTGTATCGTCACTTTACGCTCATACAGTTCATAGGGAGAGAACGCAACGAAAAGCGCCTCATGCTCAATTCCATCATTCCGATCCAGGGAGTAATAGGCTTTGTGCCGGTATGTACGCAGACGGTAAGCGGCTTCCTTCCGGTCAAACTCCTTGAACATTTCAACAACATCTTCTGGTACTTCCATAAAGTAGTCTGACGTATAAAAAGGGTAATAGTCCCGTAAATTTATAATAGCCATATTGAACCTCCGCTTTGTTTTGTGATGGATGGACAACAAAACAGAAGCGGCGGGGAGCGTATATGTAGGCTGAAATTTCTGAAATTTTCAAAAAATAACAGTGAAAAATCTATAAAATAGTAAAGATGGCTACTCGTTCTAAAAAAGCCTCGACAGCTTATCTCAAGACTGGCTCTGTTTCGATAGCAAATCCTGAAATAAGGTGTCGAACATAAAAAAAGCTCAAACAAATAACAGCTTGTTTGAGCCTTAAAAAAGTTTAAATTGGAATAAAACTCCTCCCATCTAGGAGGAGGTAAAGCAAAAGGGGCGTTGCTTCATCTATTTTTTCTCAATAATCTAACTCATGTTATTAGCAACCTCCGCGTAAAAATCTCGTAGTTCTTTTATTATCATATAATGTATTTTTTGCAAAATTTGTCGTAGATAGGAGGCAAAAATAAAAAAATAGAGTAGAGGATATGTTAATGGTTAACGTACCTCTACTCTATCTAATTGTTACTAAAAATTTTCTTTTAAAAAGGTTGTTACAAAACAGACTCAATTTACTATATATAGTATATGTCAATTATTAAATCTACCATATACAGAACATTACTTTTCTCTTTGCAACAACCCTTTTAAATTGTATAATTGCTTTCACTTAATCAGCATTATTTTTTATCTGATTGAATAGCCATCCTATAATTCGAGCTATACAGTATAAAACACCAAGTCCAAGGACGGAGCATACAACTAGAAAAAATATAGACATTGCCGACATATTTACATCAACACCTTTTTGAATAGGACTCTACTTATATTATTCTTAATTTAATACGGTAGAAACTTCTCCATTAAAAACTTCCGTTCTTAAAGCGAAAGAAAGTGTTCCTACTCCGCCGACTACATTTGCTCTCATAGAGCCAGTCACTTCGGCCGCTTTGCTTGAGGTAGATGTTGCACGGCCAATGGCTAAACTTTCATCTTCAACCGTTCCGCCAACACAGTAGGTATTTAAATCACGTGCATTAGAAATTTTCCACTGGCTACCACTCTTTGATAAGTCAAATCTGTAATCCATACCTGCGACACCCCAAAATGCATCCGATTTCCACGTTCCTTCAGTAGCAGGATCACGAGTTAAAGGAGGCGTATAGCTAAGTGTCACTGTTACCGGCTGACCGTCCTTCTCGAAATGTAATGTTTCCGAATAGGGCTGGCTTTCGTCAAAATTATTCAGATCGACACTGAATGTTTGTCTCTGTTCTGGAGAATCAGCAGCAAGAGCACTAAATGCGCTACCAACTACCATGAGACTCAGCGCTACCAACAGACCCAATGCCTTTTTCAAACCTTTCTTCATAAATGACCTCCTTGAGACTTTACCATAGTAACAAACTCAGATTTTTTAGCGCCCACCATTATGTAAGGCACTATTCTCTCAAATTCTCCTCCTCTATAGCCCCAATGGTATCCCTCCCTTTACTAATCGGTTATGAGCTTTTTATAACTAACTGTAGTATACCACAGAATCCCTATATATGCAATATAATCTAAAAATGGTAAATAAAACTTAATAAATTGTTAATTATCAACATATATCGTATATTTTTCTGATATAAAAACCGGGTATTCAAGTTTTGTGTTTTGATGTTTGAGTTAAAACGATAAAAAGAAAGAGAACTTGTTGATATAAAAAAAATATCATTCTTTTTGCATAAACATATAAAAACTCGAAAAGCGATTGATAAATCACCGAAAATTTGTGGCGAATTTTCTTAATATAGATATTTTAAGGAGGTATTGCGTAAAACAATAGATGTTGTATAAACTCAATAATCTTTTTTGCAGTATATTGCTAAATAGCTAAATGGCAAGCAATGCCTCCGTGGCCACAAAGGCCCGGACGCTGCTTGTTGGGGCTCGCCCCAAACCCGTATCTTCGGGCCAACATGGCCCGAAGTGT
>OHAN01002548.1_pt1 | contig 12012 bp, 10 predicted proteins | sample 1577121 | NCBI WGS metagenome assembly OHAN01 (sample SAMEA3541554, study PRJEB24748) | human gut metagenome | biome: human gut; feature: human-associated habitat; material: faeces | place: China | collected 2012 | reverse complement strand
GCTCTTCAAGCCCCCGACTGCCAATGCGGGGGGTCGAGGGGAACTCCCCTCGCCTTTCTCTGGGAGTTTCAAAGGGGGTATTCTCTTCGGAAAGAGAATACCCCCTTTTATTCGCGTCCCTGCACGGTGCAGGGATTTTCCCCACATGGTGTGGGGGCTTTTCACCTTTTTCCGAAAAAGGGAAATCAGAACCCAAACCCACCGAGGCCGAGTCCGCTCGTCAGCGCGTTCATCTTCCCGTCCATCGCCTCTTCGGCCTGGCGGAGCGCCTCGTTCACGGCGGAAATGATGAGGTCTTGGAGCATTTCCACGTCCTCGGGGTCGACCGCCTCGGGCTTGATGGTGATGTTCGTGACTTCCTTCTTGCCGTTGACCTCGGCGCTGACGACGCCGCCGCCGACGCTCGCCGAGAAGGTCTTCTCCTCGACCTCCTGCTGCGCCTTCTGCATGTCCTCCTGCATCTTCATGATCTGCTGCTGCATCTGCTGCTGCTTGAGCATCTGGCCGCTGCCGTTGGAAAAGCCGCGGCGTGCGCTGTAACCCTTTGCCATCGTTGTTGTCTCCTTTTATTTTACTGTAAAATTGTCGAATTTACTGCCCATGCGCAGGAGGTCCTGCATCTTGTCTCGCTTTTTCGCGCCCGGGCGCTCGCCCACGAGGAAGCGGACGCGGATCTCCCGTCCAACTGCGCGGGACGTGACCTCGCTCAAAACGTCTGTCACGACCTTCTGGTCGAGCATAGACTTCTGCACCTCGGTCGAGCAGTAGACGGTGAGAAGGTCATCCTTCACATCGCCCTGCGCCATGCCGATGAACGCGCGCTTATCGGGCGTCAGGCGGTTTTTATAGCTCTCCATGAGCTGGTAGAAAATCTCATCATCCCCGCTGTCTCCACTCGTCGGCGCTTCCTGCGCAGGCGCGGGTGCTGCTGCTATCTTCGGCGCTGCGGCCTTCGGTGCGGGCGCGACCGGCTCGCCGTAGGGCGGCGGTGCGTCATAGTCGTCGGGCAGCGGCGGCTCGTCCCACGGAAGCGGCGCTTCCTCGGCGGGCTTTGCGCTCTCTGTGGGCGCTTCCGCGGCCTTTTGCGGTGCGGGAGCGAGCTTTTGCGCCGTCGCGGGAGCAGGTGCGCTCGCCGGTGCAGACACGGGATGCTTCGCCGCGAACTGCACGCCCGCGGCGATCTGCTCTTCGAGCCGCGCGATGCGCGCGCCGAGCGCCGCCAGGTCGCCGGAGAGCGTTTCGTCGCAGAGCTTCAGAATGCAGAGCTCTGCGTCCGTGCGGCGGTTCACGCTGAACTGGAGCTGCGCCGCCGTCTCCTGCAAGATCGTACAGAGCTGGATGAAGCGTGCGCTCGTTCCCTGCGCGCGCAGGTTTCGGAGCGTTGCGGCGTCGTAAGCGCCGCTGAGTAAGCTCTCGCCGCCCTCTCCCGCCGTCTCGCTGATGAGCAGCTCGCGCGAGAGGGTCGAGAGCTCGCCGAGCACCGCGCCCACATCCTTACCGCCGTCGTAGAGCTTGCCGAGAAGCTCGAGTGCCCCGCGCGCATCGCGCGTCAGGATCAGCGACATGAGCTGTGCGGTCTGCACGTTTCCGGCCAAACCCAGCGCATCGAGCACGGCGTTCGCGTCGATCGCGCCGCCCGTGGCCGCGCACTGGTCAAGAAGACTCAGCGCGTCTCGCAGCGCGCCGTCCGACAGTCGGGCCAGCAGCGCCGCGCCGTCCTCCTTTAAGTCGATATTCTCCTGCCCCGCGATGTAGTTGAGCCTGCCCACGATGTCCTTCGGCTGGATGCGGCGGAATGAAAAGCGCTGGCAGCGCGACAAAATCGTCGCGGGCACCTTGTGCAGCTCCGTTGTCGCCAGAATGAACATCAGATGCTCGGGCGGCTCCTCCAAAATTTTGAGCAGCGCGTTGAACGCGGGCGTCGAAAGCATGTGGACTTCGTCGACGATATACACGCGTTTTTTTACCTGCGCGGGCGAATAGATGGCCTCGTCACGCAGCGCGCGCACGCTGTCCACGCCGTTGTTCGACGCCGCGTCCAGCTCGACCACGTCGAGCAGCCGCCCGCTCTCGATGCCAAGGCAGCTCGGGCAGCGGTTGCAGGGGTTGCCGTTTTCCGGATGCTCGCAGTTGACCGCGCGCGCAAGTATTTTGGCGCAGGTCGTCTTGCCCGTGCCGCGCGTGCCGGTGAAAAGATAGGCGTGCGACAGCCGCCCCTCCGCCACCTGGCGCTGCAAGGTCTCGGTGATGTGCTCCTGACCGACCACGTCGGCAAAGGTCTTGGGACGCCACTTGCGGTAAAGCGCCTGATACATCCGCAGCCCTCCCTTACAATAGAAATACTCCCCCGTATACAGCTGCGGAACCGGCATCCTTGCGGCACATGGATGGTCCCGCTTAATGCTGCTCGGTTCCCCGCCTGACATGGTTCGCAGGTACCCATTGCGCAAGACCGGTTCCGCAGCTGTATGCGGAGGAGTTGTTGAACAAATGGTATTCTACTATATTTCAGAAAAAATATCAACAGAAAAATGAAAAAGGGGCTTCACAAATTCAAAAAAGTGTGTTATGATAATCCGCGCTGGGAGGCCGGCATTGCCATTTGGGCCTGTAGCTCAGTTGGGAGAGCGTACGGTTCGCATCCGTAAGGTCGTGGGTTCGAATCCCTTCAGGTCCACCAATGCAAGATAATCCGAACCTTAGACCAATCGGTCAGGGGTTCGGATTTCTTGTTTTTATCAAGGACATTGAAGTTTAGTTTCGGGATAGAATAACATCAAATTCAGGAGATATACCCATGAAAAAGCCCATAAGCTGCGCGTTCAATATAGATACCGCCTGTGTGGAACTTCACTTCACGGATGGGAGTATTTACTCCATAAATTGCACCGCCGTAGAGAACGAGGTGGCGGACAACCGCTTCCGGCGGTCGGAGCTGGACTACCTCATCTACAACGACCCGCTGGCTTACGCAGACCTCGTTCTGAATGGCGACGTTGAGGCATATCTGAACGCCGTCACGGAGTACAAGCCCTACGAAAATTGAATACGAAAAGGGAGTGCGCTGGGCGCGCTCCCTTTCTATATCATGCCGTCTTTCTGTCATGTTCTCTTGTGTCTTCAGCGTCTTTCTTTTCATTCCACGCCGCCAGCTCTGCCCGACCCTCGTCACTTTCGTAGTACGCCTGGATCATAGGCAGCAGGCAGCGGGCGATGCGTTCAATGGCGTAATCGGGAATCTCCATGCCACTGTTTTTCCGACCGCTGAATGTTGACATCGCTTCGCTTCTTCTCCTTTCCGAGAACAGCCGCTCTCTTTTTGAAATGAAAAGCAGACACGCTATCAAGCAAGGCTTGCGGTGTCTGCATGGTGTCCTGTGTCTGAAATTGTGCTTTTATTATAGCAGCGGCGAGGCTGCACGTCAATACCACGGGAATGGAGCGGCTGACAGCGTAATTTGGGCAGCGGCTGCCGAAATTGTTCTGTGGCTTGCAGATTGGAAAGGGCCGTAGTGCAGCAGCCGCCAGCCGTCAATGGTCAAGATGAACGCTTCGCGCCATTGACTGCCGCCGCCCGCCGCGCTTTTTGGCAGACAAGGCGGGCAAGCACAGCTTGCCCGCCTGTAATTCTGAGATTTCGCTTACGGCCTGTTGAGAATGGCGCTCACATCCGCCATGTTTTAGCCGAGGGTGAATGTGGCGGCCTTGCCGTCATGGGTGAGGCGGAAGACGCCGTTCGCGGTGAGCTTTGAAATGATGGCAGAGAGCTTTACGGCGGTCTTTGCGCCGTTGGTGACAAAAATGATTTTCTCCACGCCCCGCGCCCTGAGGGCGGTCATGCCGCTCAGGCTGGCAGTCAGCACGGCAAGTCTTCGTCAACGGTGACGGTCAGCACGCCGCCCTTTTGCTCGGCCGTGCAGGCAATGTCCCTGCCGTCCCTGTCGGTCACGCGGTAGAGGGGGCGGCTGCGCCGCGCTCCGCCTCAGGCTGCTCGGGCACGGCGGGCTCGGTGGGTTTGCCGGTCGTGGTGCTTGTGGGCGTATCATTTTCCATGTCCGCTATGCCGCACTATTTCGCCATATCGATTTCGGCGGCATATTTGCGGGACATCTTGTGAGCCGCATAGAAGCATATTATGGATATTACAGATATTGCAATACATGCTGCCCAGCCAAGGGTATACGCACCTGTAATATCGAATACGCCTGCGACCATAAGGCCGCCCAATGACATACCTGCCTGCAGGGGGCTCTGAGTCAAGCCGCGCATCATATTAAAGCTTTTCGTACCGAATGTGGCGCTTATGATGAGGGGCGCAGAGACTGTGCCAACGCCGGCAGCAAAGGAATAAAGAATTATATACACATAAAATAGATTCTTTTCACCGTGGGCGCCGGCAATGGCGGCAATAAAGGCCAACGCAAAGGCTACAAAAGCGATGGAGGAGGACTTGATACTGCCGAATTTGTCGTGCAGGGCGCCGAGAAGTATTTTGCCAAATATGCCCATCAACGATGAAAGACCTATAACGCTTGCCGCAAATTCTGGTCCGTATATGTCTGAAATATAGGGATTCATCTGACGCATGGGCGCAGAGCACACAAGGCCCATCCCGAAGAAGCCTATCATGAATATCCAGAAGAAAGCCTTGTTTTTGACATCGTTAGGAGATATTTCAACATTTCCCTCATTGGAGATGAGAGCTTTTTTCTTATCTTTCTCCTTTTCTTCCCAATCCGCTCCGAAAGGCTTCTTACCCATTTCTTCAGGAGTAGCCCGGAGAAGGAAAAATACTACCGGGCAAGCAATGGCTATGATTATTATACCAACGTAGCGGTAGGTTATCCTCCAACCGTAATTTGTTATGAAGCTGTTTATTATGGGGGCGAGGACTGATCCGCCAAAGCCTATGCCCGCCAGGGTGATGCTCATTGCCAACCCGCGCATTTTGTTGAACCAGGCAGTTATCATCATGGATACGGGCATGAAACAGGCGCCTGCCCAGAAGAACCCCAGTATTACGGCAGAAATATAGAACTGACCGATATTTTGTGCTAACGAATAGGACATATAGGCCAGGCCAAAGCCTAATGTTGTAATAGTCAACACGCCGCGCATACGCTTGCGGTCGGAGTAAATTTTACCCCACAGCGGGGAAATCACCATGCCTACCAGCGCAACTATGGTGGAGCTGAGGGTAAAAGCACTTCTGGATACTCCAAATTCCTCTGTTACAGAGATAAGATACTGTGTTGCCGTTGCGTTGATGATCGGAGAGGTGAGGGCACATATAAATGCACAGCCAAAGCATATCACCCACGCATAATGCAGATATTTTTTCATAAATCCTCCATTTCATGAGCAGTTTGTGTTTTCCCTGTCGACTGGTTAAAGAAATTCTATCAAGTTTGCCTATTTAAATAAGTGATTTGCATTACAGTTTTCGAAAAAATTTTTATGGGTCGAATACACATGGATGATTGGATGACAGGTAGCATGAACAGCCATCTTTTATATACTTGCATATTATGCTATAATCTCTGTTTGTTAATAAACATCAGGGTTGAGCAAACTCCGATTTGCTCATAAGGCTATACAACAAATAGTGCTATTCAGCTCATTTGAACGCTATATATTGTTACTCGATTTTGCAAAACTCGCGTTTTGCTCAACCCTTAATAAACATAAGAAAGGAGTGCGAGCAGCATGATACCAAACTATTATATGTATGGAGATTTCTTCGATTTTGAAGGCTTGATATTTAAGACTGGGAAAAGAGTCGCGCTGGAAAAGCATTCGCCTATTAAACAGTTCAATGAGCCCGCAGACAAATTCTACTATGTGCGGAGCGGGCTTGTGCGTGCTGTGGTGCTGCATAGCGATGGGAACGAGAAAGCATTGTATGTTGCAGGCAGCGGATGTTTACTTCCGCAGTTTTCCCCGCATGGTATGCCTAAATGGGAGGAAAATCTTCTTATGGAGGCGTATACCGATGTGGAGGCAATATTGCTGACCCGCAGCGAGCTTGAGGAGCTTGCAGGCCGCAATTACCCGCTCATGGAAAAAATGCTGGATGTTGCCGTCTGCCTTCAGCATTCCCTTGCTGCCCAAATGCTTTCACAGATGTACGATGACGGCATGGTTCGAGTATGCCAGCTGCTGTATTTTCATATCGCAAACCGACATATAAAACATACGCATCCTGTTGAATGCGTGAAAATATCGCAGCAGGATATCGCCATGCTCACCGGACTCAACAGAGTAAACGCGAATAAGGTGCTCCAACAGCTAAAAAAAGAAGAGGCCATAGATATACAGAGAAAGCGAATAAAAATACTGGACGTAGAAAGGATAATGGAACATTGTAATGGCGATGTCAACATGGTCGAATGGTGATTTTTCAAAATAATACCAAAATCGCAAAAAGTGTTGTGTAGCCTATGTAACACTTTTTTTATTGGTTATATGATAGAATTGAAATGCAAATCATGCGGCAGCGTGAGCGCTGTATCCATTGGTCTGAAAAAGGAGGTAGGCAAATGAACCGGTTTTTAAAGCAGGCGATTGATGACAAAGAAGAAATGATAGGGAACAGAAGGTTCCTCCATCGCAACCCCGAAATAGGGGATGATCTTCCGATTACGGCGAAATTTGTATCGGAAAAGCTTACTGAGTACGGCATACCGAACAAGGAAATATGCAAATGCGGTATTGTTGGCATAATTGGAGGGAAAAAGCCGGGAAAAACGGTCATGCTCCGCACTGATATGGACGCTCTGCCAATAAAAGAAAACAGCGGGCTGCCTTTTTCCGCAGATAACGGGTACGGTCATTGTTGCGGGCACGACCTCCATACGACCATGCTCCTTGAAGCGGCGAAAATTCTCAAGAGCTGCGAGGATGAGCTTTGCGGAACCGTAAAGCTCATGTTTCAGCCGGGTGAAGAGGTGTTTATAGGTTCAAGGGCGATGATAGACGCCGGGGTTTTGCACGACCCGGAGGTAGATATAGCTGTGGATATGCATATGAACGCCCGTAATCCCGTGGGTACGGTTGCCGTATGTCATGGCTATACCTGCGCTTCCTGTGACGGGATGAAGCTTACCGTAAAAGGCAAAGGATGCCACGGTGCGTGGCCGCATACCGGCATAGATCCCATCAATGTTGCCGCTCATACCTATCTTGCGCTGCAGGAATTGATTGCCCGTGAAGCTCCTGCCGATAAAACCGTGACGCTGACATTTGGGCAGTTTGCCGGAGGTAATGCGGCAAATATTATCCCTGAGGAAGTGGTCATGCAGGGAACCATGCGAATGTTTGATCCCGAACTTCGTGAAAAGCTCAGAAAACGAGTCCATGAAATCGTTGATTATACAGCGCTGACTTTCGGCGCAAAAACCGAATACGAAGTACTGTCCGATGTTCCTGCAATGTATACGAATCCTGAGCTGCTTGACGAAATGATGCGTTATTGCGAAGACTTGGATATAAAATACATTCCATATCCGCCGTCTAGTGCCTCGGATGATTATGCGCGCATAACTGAACTGGTCCCAAGTGTGTTTTTCAGCATCGGCTGCAAACCGGATGGAGACGGCCCTACCTATCCGGCACACAATCCTAAAATCGTATTCAATGAGGATGCATTGCCATACGGAGCCGCCATACATGCTCAGTGTGCTTTCGAATATCTTAAAAACAATTAAGGCAAGGATGAAAATCGTCTGTACACAAGGATAGAGGTCGCATAATGAAATTGGCAAAAGTTCACTACGGATGGGTAATCTGCTGTGCCTGCTTTGTGGTGATGGCTTTTACAGCACCGCTTGTAAACGCTTGCGCAAGCCTTTACCTACCGGCAGTTACGGAAGAATTTGAAATTTCGCGCAGTGCTTTTACGGTAACCAGCACTTTAGTCGCCATGTGCGGATTACTACTTTCTCCGATATGGGGGAAGGTATATTCTAAGTACAATATGCGTTGGATATTTTCTGGATCCCTTATATGCTTCGCATTGTCGTATATGTCTTATTCATTGGCAAACAGCGTCTGGCAGTTCTATGCGTCTTCTGTGCTGGTAGGTGTATCTTATTCTGGTTGTGCTTTCATGCCGGTATCGATGTTCATAACTGCATGGTTCAATAGAAGCCGAGGTCTGGCAATGAGTATTGCTTTAGGAGGTATCGGCATCGGTGGGACTTTTTTGAGCCCGCTTATAACGACGATGATAACCAGTTATGGGTGGCGTACCTCCTACCGAATGATAGGATTGCTGGTTCTTGCGGTCGCAGCGCCTATTGCTTTGCTGTTGATAAGGACAAGGCCGAAGGATAAAGGGCTTAGCCCTTACGGAAACGAAAACAAGCTGAACAATAAGACAAATAGAGATGATGACGTTCCAAATATCAGCCTTGGAGAAGCGAAAACGCATTGTTTCTTCTATGTACATATGCTCGGAATGCTCTTGCTTGGTATAATCTGCTCTGCACCGCTCAGGCAGATCAGCCCCTGCATATCTGATTCGTATGGACCGCAGGCAGCCGCGCTGATCGTATCCATGTACTCCTTTGTCGGCATATTCGGTAAGCTCATATTAGGGTGGATAAACGACAGGTTCGGCACCATAAAAGGCGCTATGGCGGCGTTTGGCCTAATGGGCGGAGGCTTTCTGTGCCTGATGCTTGGCCGCAGTATGCAGATAATGTACCTTATGGCTATACTGTACGGCATAGGCAACGGGGTCGGCACGGTATCTGCCCCGCTTCTTATAAGCGCAACATTTGGCACAAAGAACTTCAATATAATGCGCGGCCTAACACAAAGCCCGATGCAGCTCGGAATGTCGCTTGGGGGATTATTGCTGGCGGCGGTTTTTGACAGGACAGGATCATATAAGCTGGGCTGGGGAATGTGTATTGTGATAGGTGCTTTATCGGCGATTTGTTTTGCCGCAGCAAAAAGGATGGCTGACAGGTATACCGAAAGAAGGGAAGATTCGGAGGAAAAAGAATGACGGCTTTCATAATGGTCGCAGTATATTTGGGGCTGACCTGCATAATAAGCCTGACAAATAAAAATAGGCAGAGCAGCACAAGGAATACTTTCGTGGCGAAGAACGGTATGTCTGCCTGTACGCTTATCCCGCTGCTCTTCGGTGAACTGATAGCAGGCGCCGGTACTGTCGGCAATGCCAGCGAGGCTTTTACGCATGGTATAAATGCAGTATGGGGCAACTGGGGTCAAGCAATAGGCTGTATGGTATTTGTTGTTTTCGCTTCACGGTTCTTTTATGAAGCGGGTCGAAAAGGCGCTATGTCCGTTGCGGAGGCCTTTGAAATGCGTTTTAACAACAAAGTGCGCTGGGCTGTTACTATGGTCGTCCTGCTAGCATTCCTAGTGATATACTCGATGCAGTCTGTTGCGGTCGTGTCGATAGTGGGGCCGATAATACGTTCCGTGGCGGATATAAATGATATTACCATACTCATTGGATGTGCCGTGCTTTTTGCAGTCATATCCTTAAACGGCATAAAGTCCGTTGCGGGGGCAAATGTACTTCATATGGCGGTGATAGTGGTGTTCCTCAGCGTAATAGCCTGGGCCAGCGTCAGGGATGCGGGCGGCGTTGAGAATATATACCAACAACTGCTCGACACCCACTTCAACCTTATGTATCCAGATGTGCTGACCGTTATTGCACAGGTGATTGGGGCGGCTTTTGCAATGATTTCTGCTATGACGGTGGTAAATTCGTGCTACTGCTGCCGGAGCCTTCATGAGGCCCGCAAGGGTATCATCGTAGTGGCTGTGCTTGTAACGATTTTTGCTCTGCTGCCTGCCGCGATAGGGCTGTCGGGGCGTATTCTGCTGCCGGAAAGCAACGGAAAAGGCATACTGTACGAAATGGCAAACCGTTTGTCGACAGGCTGGGGCGGCCTCGCGAGCATTGCAATACTCGGCGCGGTTCTCTCTACGGGTCCCGCAATACTGCTTATGCTGGCCACTACTGTTGTGCGCGATATTTATTTAAATATTAAGCCAAAGGCGAGCGAGAAAAAGCAGATGATATGCTTCAGGGCGTCTGTCGTGGCCATAGCTGTGCTTTCGGTGTTTATAGCCTCAAATATGAAATCGATCCTCAATGATCTGCTGGCATCTTTTCAAATAAGGGCAATATCAGGAATTGTTCTGGTCATATCGCTTCACTGGGATAAGGTAACGAACGATGCAGCCTTCTGGTCTATCGTTGCTGGGGGGGTTATAGCCGCAATATGGCATTTTGCAGGGAGTCCGTTTGGCATAGCTCCACTGTGGGTTTCCTTGGGAGTTGGCCTGACTCTTCTTGTGGTCATAAGCCTGTCATCGAATAATGGAAAAGAAGAATACCAAGAATACTTGCGGCGCTTCAAATCCGAAGCGACAAAAGAATAGTACTTGCTGTGCTCAAACACAATGGGAAAGCACGGGCAAAAGCGAAAGCCCACGAAAACTATCTACTGACTACCAAGCTGCTCTGCGGACACTGCGGGTCTCCGATGGTCGGTGAGAGCGGCACATCGAAAACATTATTACTACAAATGCACAAAAGCCAAGCGGGAACACGCTTGCGAAAAGAAATCCGAGCGAAAAGGCTGGATAGAGAAACTGGTAGTCCGCTACACAGTTCGGAATGTGTTGACTGATGAGAATATCGCCCTTATCGCAAAACGGGCTATGGAAATCATCGAAAAAGAATCGGCAGATACCACCTACTTGGACGGCCTCAACGCTGAACTGAAAGATATTCAGAAAAAATAAAGAACCTTGTCTCTGCAATAGAGCAAGGTATCATTACTTCTGCTACCAAAGACCGCCTTGACGAAATGGAACAGGAGAAGTCTGATATTGAGGGGCGTATCGCTCGTGAGGAAATGAAAAAACCGCTCTTGAATGAGAACCGCATTAGGTATAGGCTTACTTTGTTCAAGAGCAGGAATGTTGATGATGAGGATTACCAACGGCGCGTGATTGATACATTGGTTGTATGACGATGAAGATGGTGGAAAGCGGATTGTGCTAACATTCAATCTTTCGGGCAATAATACCGCTACTCTCACGAGTTCAGATATTGGGTGTTATGCTCCACCAAAAAGAAGAGCACTGCTTTGCAGTGCTCTTCTTTTTGGTATCCGCAGGACATTTCACAGCACAGGGACAAATAAATTGCCCCTGTGCCAAGGTTTTCGCATAGCGAAAACTTCCGTCACGCCTATTAAAAACCGGTCGATCTCTGTGTTGTAATGGGTGTACACACAAGCTGACGCAAGGTAATGCAGATAAAAAAGCTATTGCTTGTGCGTTTGATATGGATAGCGGCTGCGTGGAGCTGAAGTTCAGCGACGGTAATACGATTGGTAACGATCGACATTGACCAAAAAACTACTGAACGAAAGGGAGAAAGAACAATGAACAAAGATATGTGCGTTGTCTATGACGATGGGTTCTTGAATATTCGTGCCTGTGCGATCATCATGAAGGATGGAAAGATTTTGATGGTTGGCAATGACAGAGACTATCTCTACTCCGTTGGCGGCAGGGTAAAATTCGGTGAAACAGCAGAAGAGGCTGTCGTCCGTGAGGTGTTGGAGGAAACAGGCGTTCAGATGGAAATTGACCGCCTTGGCTTTGTGCATGAAAACTATTTCTATGGCGACATGCCTTCCAATCGGAACAAGCTGATTTATGAGATTTCGCTTTTCTTCTATATGAAAGTGCCTGATGCTTTTGCGCCGATCAGCGAAAGCTTTATGGAAGATAACAGCAAAGAACACTTGGTGTGGGCTTCGCTCGATGAGGACATTAAGATGTATCCAGAATTCTTCAAGACCGAATTGAAGAATCCAACAGACACAGTAAAGTATTTCACTACGGGCGGAAGATCGATCGACCGAAGTGGGATAATATCTATGCCGGACAACAGAAATCGCAGCGGAACGCTGCCTGGATTTTTCCATATAATGTAGGAGCATGTAC
>OHAN01002531.1_pt1 | contig 12147 bp, 13 predicted proteins | sample 1577121 | NCBI WGS metagenome assembly OHAN01 (sample SAMEA3541554, study PRJEB24748) | human gut metagenome | biome: human gut; feature: human-associated habitat; material: faeces | place: China | collected 2012 | reverse complement strand
TCTACCATACCCAGACCGGCACGGAGAATGGGCACAAACGCCAGCTTACGGCCGGCAAGCACCTTACAGTCGGCCACGCCGCAGGGGGTGGTCACCTGCTTGTCCTCCAAAGGCAGATCACGGGTGGCGTCATACATCATCAGCATGGCGATCTCGTTGACCAGCTCACGGAACTCCATGGTGCTGGTGTCCACATCACGCAGAATGCTCAACTTGTGCTGGATCAGCGGGTGATCCATAATGACTACTTTTCTGTCCATTGCGGTTCCTCCTAAAAATATAATAAATTATTTTTCGTAAACAGAGCGTTTCAACTGACCGATATACGGCAAGTTGCGGTAGCGCTGGTCAAAATCCAGGCCATAGCCCACCACAAACTCGTCCGGCACGCTGGTGCCCACATAATCCGCCTTTAAATCTACCACGCGGCGCTCCGGTTTATCCAGCAAAGTAGCCACGCGAATGCTGGCCGGGTGGCGGGTACGCAGCATATCGCAAACATAGGAGAGGGTGCGCCCGCTGTCCAGAATATCCTCCACCAGCAGCACATCGTAGTTCTCCAATTCAATATCAATGTCCTTCACAATCTTTACCACGCCGCTGGAGCGGGTGTCGCCGCCGTAACTGGACACAGCTAAAAAGTCCAGCTTACAGGGCAGCTGTATCTCACGGATCAGGTCCGCCATAAACAGCACGGAGCCTTTCAAAATACCCACCACCAACAGATTTTTGCCGGCGTAGTCCGTAGTAATCTGGGCGCCCAGGCGGACATTGATTCGGTGCAGCTCTTCTTCAGACACCAGCACCCGTTCAATATTCTCGTGCATCAGCGTTCCTCCCGGAAGTAGGACAGACCGAGGGCGGCCGGTCCCTGATTTTCTTTCTTCTTGCGCATAGAGGTAACGATCAATACCAGGATCGTCACCACATAGGGCAGCATCTTAAACAGCTCCTGCTTGCTCAGATCCAGGCCGGGGATAAACAGATACACAATATACAGGAACCCGAACAGGATAGAGCCGAAGATAGCCAGGTTGGGTCGCCAAATGGCGAAAATCACCAAAGCGATGGCCAGCCAGCCACGGTCACCGAAGCCGTCGTTGGACCACACGCCGCAGGCGTAGTCCATTACATAATACAGACCGCCCAGCCCGGCGATCATACTGCCGATGCAGGTAGCCATATACTTGGAGCGCTCCACATTGATACCCGCAGCGTCTGCGGTGGCCGGGTTTTCACCCACGGCACGCAGGTGCAGGCCGCCCCGGGTGCGCTTTAAGAACACGGCGCACACAATGGCGATCACAATGGAAACATAGGCGAGAAAGCCGTAGCTCAAGAACATCTCGCCAAAGGCGCCCATTTTCTCTGCAATAGGCAGATGGGCGCGGAAGTAGGTGCTGGTGCGGGTCAGGGCAACAGACGGGATGTCACTGCCGGTGAGCTGCACCATAGAGGCACCGAAAAAGTTACCGAATCCAACGCCAAAAGTGGTGATGGCCAAACCGGTTACATTCTGGTTGGCCCGCAGGGTCACGGTCAAGAAACAATACAGCAGCCCCATCAACAGGGAACCGAAGAGCGTACAGATCAACGGGATCAGCACAGCCAAAAACGGATTAAGCTCCGTTACATGCTGCTCATACAGAAACGAGCCAATCACGCCGCTGATACCGCCCACATACATAATACCGGGAATACCCAGGTTCAGGTTGCCGGATTTCTCCGTCAAGATCTCGCCGGTGGCGCCGAACAGAATCGGCACGCCCTGCATCACGGCACGCTGGAACAGCGTGACCCAAGTAGCTAAACTAAACATCAGGCGGCCTCCTTCCGATTGCGGCGGAACTTCAGCTCATAATTGATAAAGAACTCGCTGCCGATAATAAAGAACAGGATAATACCCGTAATAATTTCTGAGAACGATTGGTCCAGCATAAAAACGGTAGAGATCTCGTCTGCGCCCTTTTGCAGGAACACCAGCAGGAACGAGGTGAGGATCATATACGCCGGGCTGAACTTGGCCAGCCAAGACACCATAATGGCAGTAAAGCCCCGGTTGTCTGCGGTGGTGGTGGTAATGGTGTGATCCGTGCCGCCCACCAGCAGCAGGCCGGCAATGCCGCACACGGCGCCGGACAGGGCCATCGTGCGCAGAATCACTTTCTTAACATTGATACCGATATAGCGGGCGGTGTTTACACTCTCGCCCACCACGGAGATCTCATAACCGTGCTTGCTATACTTTAAGTAAATCGACATAAAGACGGTCAGCGCCAGCACAATGAGAATATTCAGCAAATAGTCGTGCTCGCCAAGCACCGGCAACCAACCGGCGCGGGTGGTCTGGTTGATAATACCGATCTTGCCGGAGCCCTTGGGCACCTCCCAGCGAATGACGAAATACGCCACCAGCTGAATGGCAACATAGTTCATCATCAGGGTGAACAAGGTCTCGTTGGTATTATACTGCGCCTTAAAAAATGCGGGAATCAGCGCCCAAATGGCACCGGCCAGCATACTGGCTACGATCATCGTCAATATCAGCAGCACATTGGGGATCTTGCCACCCAGGCAGATCATACACGCCGCCGTTGCCAGACCGCCGATCAGCACCTGACCCTCGCCGCCGATGTTCCAAAACCGCATTTTGAACGCAGGGGTCAACGCCAGGGACACACACAGCAGCATAGCCAAACTTTGCAGCAGGTTCCATATCCGGCGGGGGGTGCTAAAGGCACCACGAAACATGGTGGCATACACCTGGAACGGATTTTCATGGGTCAAAAACACAGTCAGCGCCGCACATGCCACCAGCGCCAGTACAATGGCACCGATGCGAATGGCCCAGGACAGATACCAGGGCAGTGCCGCCCGCTTGGCAATGTGAAAGAGCGGCTCTTTGGTCTTGTTCTTATGCATGGGTCTCGCCCTCCTCCTTCACACGCTTGGTCATCAGGATACCCAGCTCCTCCTTGGTGGCGGACGGACCGTCCACAATGCCGGTAATCCGGCCGGAGTTCAGTACCATAATGCGGTCACACAGTTCCACCAGCACATCCAGATCCTCGCCCACGAAGATCACGGACACACCGCTTTCCTTCTGCTTTTGCAGCAGATTATAAATCATATAAGAGGAGTTGATGTCCAACCCACGCACTGGATAGGCCACCATCAGCACCGTGGGGTGCTGGGCGATCTCTCGACCCACCAACACCTTTTGCACATTACCGCCGGACAGGCGGCGCACCGGGGTGTTGGCATCCGGGGTGACAATCTCCAGACTTTTAATGATATTCTCCGCCAGGTCCTTAGGACGCTTGCGCTCCAGAAAAGCCGTATGGCCGCGCTTGTAGCTGCGCAGCATCATGTTGTCCACAATATCCATATTGCCCACCAGGCCCATACCCAGTCGGTCCTCCGGCACAAAGGACAAAGCGATACCCAAACTGCGAATGGCCTTGGGGCTTTTGCCTACCAGGTTCACCGCCTGGCCGTCTGCCGGCTTATACACAATGCTGGAGCCTTTTTCGCTGGCTTGTAAACCGGCAATGGCCTCCAGCAGCTCCTTTTGGCCGCAGCCGGAGATACCGGCTATGCCCAGGATCTCGCCGCCGTTGGCGGTAAAGTTCACATCCTCCAGTACATGGGCACCTTCTTTGTTGCGCACGGTCAGGTGCTCCACTCGCAACCGCTCCTGTGGGTCCTTGGGCGCGGTACGCTCAATGTGCAAATCAATTTTTTCGCCCACCATCATTTCGGTCAGGGACTGCTCCGTGGCGTCCTTGGTGGCTACATTGCCCACATTCTTGCCCTTGCGCAAAATCACCACCCGGTCGGAAATTTCCAATACCTCGTGAAGTTTATGGGTGATGATGATAATGGACTTGCCGTCCTCCCGCATACGCCGCAACACATCAAACAGCCGCCGGGTCTCCTGCGGGGTCAATACAGCGGTGGGCTCGTCCAAAATCAGAATATTGGCGCCGCGATACAGCACCTTTATAATCTCGACCGTCTGCTTCTCAGAAACAGACATCTCGTATATTTTCTTTTTCAAATCCACGGCAAAGCCGTAACGCTCGGTGATCTGCCGCACTTTTTTCTCAGCCTCAGCCAAGTTAAATTTTTCTTCATCGTGCATGCCCAGCACGATATTTTCCGTGGCCGTAAACACATCCACAAGCTTAAAATGCTGGTGGATCATACCAATATTGTACTTAAATGCGTCTTTGGGAGAGCGGATCACCACTTCTTCCCCGTTGACAAAGATCTGCCCGGCATCCGGAAAATAAATACCGGCCAGCATATTCATTAAGGTGGTTTTGCCGCTGCCGTTCTCGCCCAGGACAGAGAGGATCTCGCCCTTCTCTACCGTCAGGGAGCAGTCGGAATTGGCAACGATGGAGCCGAATGTTTTGGTAATCCCCTTCAGCTCAACAGCAGGTACGCCCATGGTCTACCTCCGCAAAATAAAGTTCCTATATACAACACTACCGTGACCGCAAAAATTGCGGTCACGGGTGTTTGTAAACTGTGCTGTTTTAGATTACTGCTTCTTGTCCAACAGCTTGATGCCGTCGATCTGCACATCAAAGTAGGGGGCAGAACGAGCAGTAGACTCAGCGAAGTAGCCGTCCTTAACGACCTCGGTGTCCGGGGTATACTTGGCATCGGTGTCTACATCCGCCTTATAGGAATCCAGCTTCTTGCCGTTTACGGTGAAGGTGGAAGTGTCAAACACATGAAGAGAACCGTCTTCCAGCTTCTTCTTGGCGGCGTCAATGGCCTCCTGGGTGCCGGCAGCGGCAGCCTTAGTGTTTACATCGGTCAGTTCCACAGAGCCGGTGGACAGAGTGCCGGTCCAGTCCGCGTCAATGGTCTTGCCCTCAGCCACGCATTTGATGGCATACTCATAGTACGGCTCCCAGTTGATGCGGGAAGATACGATGAAGGTGTTGGGGCAAGCGGAGATGGTGCTGCCGTTGTAAGACACATTGGGAACACCGGCGGACTCACAAGCAGTGGGTGCGCCCATAGAGTCGGCGTGCTGGCTGATCAGCTTGCAGCCGTCCTTAATCAGCTTGTTGGCAGCTTCCTTCTCGGCAGCCTCGTCGTACCAAGAACCGGTAAAGGTGACTTCCATGGTAACGGAGGGGCATACGGAGCGTGCGCCCAGGAAGAAGGAGGTGTAGCCGGAGATCACTTCGGCATAGGTGAAGGCGCCTACATAGCCCATCTTGGCCTCGTCCTTTTTGAACTCGCCCTTCTCGATCATCTCGTTGAGCTTCATACCGGCGGCAATACCTGCCAGGTAACGGCCCTCATAGATGGAGGCAAAAGCGTTGTGGTAGTTGGCCAGACCCTCGGTGTGAGCTCTGGTGCCGGTGGAGTGGCAGAACTGCACTTTGGGGTACTTCTTGGCAGCCTCAATGATGTAAGGCTCGTGACCGAAGCTGTCTGCAAAGATAATGTTGCAGCCCTGCTCCGCCAGGTCTACTGCTGCATCGTAAGCTTCCTGACCCTCCGGGATCTGGGTCTTGTACAGCTTCTGCGCGCCGGTGATGCCCAGCTTCTCGCAGGCAGCGTCTGCAGCCTTAATAAAGTTCAGGTCATAGGTAGAGTTCTTGTCGTGCAGGAAGATGAAGCCAACCTTCAATTTGCTGGTTGCAGAATTGGTGGTGTCTTCTTTCTTCTTGGTGTCGCCGCCGTTAGAAGAGCAGGCGGTAAATACGCCTACAACGAACAGGACACTGAGAAGAACTGCAAGTACTTTTTTTGCCATTTTCATTCTCGATTCCTCCGAAAAAAATATTTATTATCAGAGCGCACGCTCAAATAACCGCTTTAATCCCGAAAACAGATCTGCCCGGTGGTGTGGTCCATGGACTCCACGATGGCCAGGGACTCCACCCGAACGCCCTCGGCACGCAGCTGATCGCCGCCGTGCTGGTAGCCCTTCTCGATCACGGTGCCGCAGCCCACCAGGGTGGCGCCGCTTTGGTGCACCAGGTCGATGAGTCCCCGCAGGGCATTGCCCACCGCCAGGAAGTCGTCTACGATCAGCACCCGATCCTCCGGGGTCAAAAACCGCTTGGACACCATCACATCATAGGTGGTGCCGTGGGTAAAGGACGCCACCTGGGTCTTATACACATCGCCGGCAATGTTCTTGGTCTTGCTCTTTTTGGCAAATACCAAGGGGCAGGCGAACTCCAGCGCTACCACGCTGCCCACGGCAATGCCGGAGGCCTCAATGGTGAGAATTTTGTTCACCCCGGCGTCCTTGTAAAGACGGTGGAACTCCCGCCCCACCTCTTTCATAAACGGAAAGTCGATCTGGTGGTTCAAAAAGCAATCCACCTTAAGAATATTACCTTCATAGACCTCGCCCTCGGCGAGAATTTTCTTTTTTAATGCTTCCATCCTAAAATCCTTGTCGAAACAGAAATAAAATGATAGAATTATGATAATACGAAAGCCCCCGATTTGCAAGGTTGATTTGTATGTTGACACCAAATTTTAACTTTTTTTGCAAATCGGCGAATTTATGCTATAATTATTTAGTAAATTTCAACAAGGGAATAGGCGTTTGCCTGCAAATTATGAGAAAAAAAGAAAAATCTACCTTTCGCAAAATCGAACATCACCGCACAGAGACTTTCTTCCTCATTGTGCGCGGGCTGGAAGTGGGCGTGGTTGCCGGTTTGGTGTCCGCTCTCTACCGCTTCCTGCTCAGCAAAGCGGAAAGCGCCAACCATGCGGTACTCACCGCCATTGCCGGCAAGCCGCTGTATATTGCGCTGTTTTTAGCGGCACTGGCGGGGATCGGCTACCTGGTCTCTCAACTGGTGCGATGGCAGCCTCTGTCGTCCTCCAGCGGTATTCCCCAAATCACCGGGGAAATTCGCGGTCACCTGGACGCCCCCTGGTGGCAAGTGCTGTTGGCAAAGATCGCCGGCGGCACCCTGTCCATTTTCAGCGGACTGAGCCTGGGGCGCGAAGGTCCCAGTATTCAGCTGGGCGGCATGGCAGCCAAAGGGATTGCCAAGGTTACCAAGGCGGACAAAACCACGCAGCTGCGCATGATCAGCTGCGGCGGCGGTGCCGGACTGGCGGCGGCATTTAACGCCCCGCTAGCGGGCATGATGTTCACCTTGGAGGAAATTCATAAAACTCTGGACGGCAACATTTTGTGCATGGGCATTGTGTCTACCATTACGGCAGACTATATTTCCAAGCTGTTTTTCGGTCAAAACACGGTGTTCCACTACACCACCGCCGACATTCCGTTAAAGAGCTACTGGATCCTGCTGCTATTAGGGATCGTGCTGGGGCTGGCCGGCGTGGGCTACAATGCCCTCATGTTGCTGGGCCAAAAATGGATCGGCAAAATCAAAGCACCGGTACGTATGATGCTGGTTTTTGTTTGCAGCGGCGTGCTGGGGCTGTTCGTGCCCCAACTGCTGGGCGGGGGCCACACCATGGTGACCCTGCTGCTGCAAGAGCACCCCACCATTAAAATTCTGATTTTACTGCTGCTGGGCAAATTCCTATTTTCCCTGCTGTCCTTTGCCTCCGGCGCACCGGGCGGCATCTTCTTCCCGCTGCTGATTTTGGGGACTTACCTGGGCGCCATCTATGCCGAGGCGGCCATTGCCTGGTTTGGGCTGGCGCCGGAGCTGTGGCAGGAGCTGGTGGTGGTGTCTATGGCCGGGTTCTTTGCCGCCATTGTGCGTGCGCCCATGACCGGCATTATCCTGGTATTTGAAATGACCGGCAACCTGGACAGTCTGCTGCCGCTGGCAGTAGTAAGCCTGACCAGCTACACGCTGGCAGATCTGCTGGGCAGCACGCCCATTTACACGGCGCTGCTGGAAAATCTGCTGCGCCCGGAGGACAAAGCGGCTGCCCGCCGCAACCGTCCCGGTGAAAAGGTGCTCAAGACCTATGTGCTCCCCCTGGGTAGTGCCCTGGACGGCAAGTGCATTAAGGATATTGACTGGGGCCGCCACTGCCTGATCGTCAGCATTGAGCGGGGCGACACGGCCGTGACCCCTAAGGGCGACACCACTCTCCACGCAGGCGACACGCTGGTGGTGATGGTGAGCCAGCGGCGCTTTGCCCGGGACAATGACCGGCTGGAAGCGCTGATCGACCCCAAATCGTAACCCCATCGGCCGGTGCCGACACAGATAAATTGCATCTAAGAACGCATACAGGAGTGAACATTATGGAAAACCGCATTTGGCTCAAAGGCGACACCCACCTGCACACCTGCAACAGCGATGGCAAGCTGATCCCCGGTCAGCTGGTAGAAGCGTGCCAGCAGGCAGGGCTGGACTACGCCATTATCACCGACCACAACTACAACACCGTAAAGGCCAGCTATACGGACAAAAATTTGCTGGTCATGCAGGGGCAGGAGATCACCGACGACCTGGGTCACATCAATGTTTGGGGCAAAAAGGTGCCCCAAGATCCGCCGTACATCTTAAAAACCGTAGAGGACTATGACGCGGTGCTAGCGCCTTGCCGGGAGGCAGGGGCTACCATCTCCGTCAATCACCCATTTTGCTCTATGTGCGGGTTCCACATGGATCTGGAGCACTTCCACTTTGACTGCGTGGAGGTGTGGAACACCATTCAGCACTCGGATAATATTAAAAATATGAACTGGTGGCACAACCAGCTGCTGCAAGGCAACCACATTGCAGCGGTGGGCGGCTCCGACTTTCACAAGGACATTGGCCCGCTGAAGCTGCTGGCCAACCCCACCACCATTGTGCACACCACCGCCAAAACAGAGGAAGCTGTTTTGCAGGCACTGCGAGAGGGTCGCTCTGTGGTAACCAACAAACCGGGCACCAGTATGATCTACCTGACCGTAGGGGACGCCAATGTGGGCGACACGGTGTCCTACGCGCCCGGCCTGACCGGCAAGGTGGCGGTGACAAAGTTCAAAAAAGGCCACACCATCAAGGTGTTTAACAACAACGATGTGATCCTGGAACACACCGCCGCACAAAGCAGCGACCGGATGGAACTGGATTTTGAAATTCGGCAGCCGGGCTTTATTCGGGCAGAAATCGACTACACCTTCCGCCCGGTCATGCGGGCTCTGTACCACACGGTGGAGGAAAAATATCTCCACGCGGATGTGGCCGATCTGCCGCCATTTTTCTGGGCGTTTACCAACCCCATTTGGATCCGCTGATGGAGGGCGTGCATATTACCCGCTCCCGGCGAAAGAGCATAGAGCTGTCCATTGACGATAATCTGCAAATCGCCGTAAAAGCGCCCCTGTGGGTCACTGATCGAGCCATTGATCACTTTATCGCCCAAAAGGCGGACTGGATCAGCCGACAAAAAGCCGCCAAGGCCGCCTACTTACAGGCACATCCGCCCTTAACGGAAGCGGAAGTGGAAGCGCTGCGCCGCCGAGCCAAGGCGGAACTGCCGCCTCGGGTGGCCTATTACAGCCAAATTCTGGGCGTAACCCCCACCGGGATCAAGATAACAAGTGCCAAAAAGCGCTTTGGCTCCTGCAACGGGAAGAACAGCATCTGCTTTTCCCTCTACCTGATGCAGTACCCACAGGCAGCCATAGACTATGTGGTGGTGCACGAGTTGTGTCACATTCGCCACCACGACCACTCCCCTGCCTTTTACCGGCTGGTGGAAAGCGTGCTGCCGGACTACAAAGAGCGGGAGCGCCTACTGCGCCGCTAAAAGCAAAGAAGCACCGTAACGAAAGCCGTTACGGTGCTTTTTTTATTCTGTATAAATGGGAGAAGTGATGGCCAGAGCCTGCTTTTCGCCCCCAACGGCACCCCACAACTCGCAAATGTACCAGTGTCCCGGCTCCAGGGTCAGCCGGGCGTGGCGCTCGGTGACCGCCGTCTCCAGCACACACTTGTTGCCATTGGTAATAATGCGAAAGGTGTCGTAGCTGACCGGCTCGTCGCTCTCGTCCTTACGCCGGGCGTGCAGATCCGTAAAGAAGCTGAAGATTACCCTCGCTTGAGGGTGTCGCCAATGCCGTAAGTCTCGCCCCAACGGTGCACCCGAAAGAAGAATTTGGCGCCGAAGCTAACCACCGTGCGCCCGGCGCGGATGGCCTCCAACGCACAGGCTGCCGTGGGTTCTTCCATATTCAAATAGGTAACCCCAAAGTGCCGATCCGACTGGCGATGCCAGTCCCGACCGTAGGTGATGGGCAGATGATAGCCCTTGTCCAGCAGGGACTTCCACAGCTCCGTTGCCGGGACGTTTTCGCCGTTGTCCGGGCCAAAAGCATCGTGCCATACCTCCAGGTAATCCACCCGGTTCCAGTCCTGCACATCAAAGGCCCAGCGCCCGCCGGTACAGATAGGCGAGCCCAACTGAAACGGATGGGCCACGCCGCACAGGCCGCCGGCCGCGTGCACCTGATCGATCTTGTCGTCTATATTGGCAGGCACTGCGTCCCGCCAGTCCACAAAGTCCCTGGCGCCCAGCACCAGCATGTGGCCAAAAAAGGTGGTCCACTCAATACCCGGCACAGCGGGGGTAATACTGTCATCCAGCTCCCCGTGGCCGGAGACAGTATTGTGGTCGGTCAAAGCGATCAACGCCAGGTGGTCATCATACGCACGGCGCAGCAGTTCCGCCACAGAAAAGCTCCCATCGGAATGGACGCTGTGGCAGTGAAGTTCGCAAGGCAAATAACTCATTCCGTTCCCTCCCCGATCACACGCACACGGCAAGTCACCGGACACAGCACACAATGGGCGCTGAGTACTGCCTGCCACTGCCCCGGACGCAATTCGCCGGGCAAAAAGCCGGGCGACGCGCTCTCTGCCGTCAGTCGATGGCACTGCTCGGTGGCTCGCCGATGGGCAGCGCCTCGATAGCCCGCCGGGTCATCCAAAGACAGGGTGACTAAATTATACACCGGCAAATAGGCATACGGATCCTTTTGCACCACCGCCCGAGCATACCGGGCCAGCGCAGCCTTTACCGCCTCTACCGCCACCGGCTCCGGTGGGGTGGGCGGATCGTAAGTAAATTCCACCTGCAAGGCCGTCAGCCCGGGCGGAACGGAAAAAGACAAAGCCACATTGGTCTTGTCCGCCTGCGGGTTCAGCACCCGCGTCTCATCAAAAAGCACCATATACAGCGCCCCCTCTTCCCCTTGATTATAACCGATACCGCAGAAATTTGCAATTCCTGTCAAAAGATGTTAAAATAAAGGCGGTGATAACAATGGGAATTGATCTAAAAAATTGGATGCAGAACCTGCCGGACGGCAGCGATCTACTGGCGCTGAACCTGTGCGGCACCCACGACTGCGTGACCCAGCACATTCGACTGCCCCACTTCTTTTGCTGCCAAGACCTAACCGTCTATGAGCAGCTGCTTCTGGGGGTGCGGGCGCTGGATATCCGCGTGCGGGCGGACGGCAAGTGCCTAACCATGGTGCACGGTATATTCCCCGCCTACAACCACTCCTGCCACCGAGCCAACCTGATGGATATGGGCGATGTGCTGTCCCAGTGCTACCGCTTTTTAGACGAATGCCCGGGCGAAGCGGTGGTGTTCCAGTTTAAAAACGACAACGGCAAAGAGAACGAGCAGTGCTTCGACAACCTGTTTTATACCTACATTAAGGGCAAAGAGCCTTATTGGTACTTAGAGGATCGGGTACCCACCTTGGGCGCCGCCCGGGGCAAGCTGGTGCTGATTCGCCGATGCAAAATGGAGCCAAAGCCGGACTTTACCCACCACAACACCGGCATTGACTTTTCCACCTGGGTGGAACAGCCGGAGGTAGTGCCCACGGCGCTGCCCCTGTGCACCGGCACGGCAGACTTTATTATACAGGATCGGTTCAAATACAAGCCCAAGCCCCGCTGGGCCCAGGTGATCCGGCCGTTCTTAGAGCAGCGCACGGCCTTTGGCGGGCAGTATGTGATCAACTACCTGTCCACTGCCGGTGGGCTGAAAGGGCCACGGCGCAATGCCAAATATATCAACGCCAAATTTATGGACTATCCGCTGAAAAAGGGCGTGTACTACGGCACCACCTATGTGGACTTTCCCTCTCGGGAGCAGGTGCTGAAGATCGTAGAAACCAATTTTGAATAAGCGCACACAAAAGCGCAC
>OHAN01002527.1_pt1 | contig 12163 bp, 6 predicted proteins | sample 1577121 | NCBI WGS metagenome assembly OHAN01 (sample SAMEA3541554, study PRJEB24748) | human gut metagenome | biome: human gut; feature: human-associated habitat; material: faeces | place: China | collected 2012 | reverse complement strand
GGATTTACTGTTTACTTTTCAATGTACTTTTTGTTCTCCCTCGCGGTGAACGATTTGTATTATACAATATGTTTTTTTCTTTGTCAACACTTTTTCAAAATTTTTTTAAAAAACTTTTTTATGTTTTTTTATTTTCAAAAAATATATTAAATTGGCATTGAAAAAATCCACATTTTTTATTTAATTCACTTGTTTAAAACTTGTGAACTAGACACTATATTATCACCATTTTTTATTAAAGTCAATACCTTTTTTGTCTTTTTTTATTGGTATTTTTTGGTAAATGCTGTTTTATATTGATATATCAAGCAAATATTATGATTCAATCTAATAACAAATTTCAAAAAACCTCAAAATTTTTTTACATTTGAGGTTTTTTTATTAATTTTGTTCTTGAATTTTTGCTCTTATTATTTTTACCAATCTATCATTATCATATTCTATAGAAACTGTATACTTATCATTATTATTTTTTAAATATTCGAGTGTATTTTCTGCTTTTTGTTCATTATTGGAATTTCTTTTTATATAAAATAGTATTTCTGCTATACTTTTCTTATATTCGTTTGAATCTTCACTTGATTTTAATTTTTCCATATCTAAGTCTTGTACTTCTCCAGTTTTTAATAAAACTTTCATATCTTCAAAATTATCTTTTGTTGTGTTTAATAGTTCTTTTATATTATCTGAAGTTAAATCACTACTTGCAAAAAATTCAAATTGTGAATTAAATCTCGTTCTTTCTAATTCTGTGACTTCACCCGTACTAGAAATTTGTATTGATTTTTTACGCATAACTCCTAAATTTTGTAGCATACTTTCATAGTCATTTAATGATGCTACTGCATATAGACTGTCTAATTGATTCTGTGTATTGGTTTTAAGTATATTCATTATAATATTTTTTTGTTCATCCTGTAATTTATTTAGTTCAACATTATTTTCTAATGCTATTTGATTTTCAAAATTATCAACTATTTTTATATTATCTTCTAAATCAAATATTCCTTTATATTTATCTTTTGCTATTGTTATTTCTGCATTTTTAGCTATTTTATTATTTTCTAAAGTTTGATTATATTCTAATTTAAAGTTATTTAATATTTCATCATTTTTCTTATTTTCATATTCTATTAACGTTTTTTGTTCATTACTTCCTGCTGTTTTTTCTATTGTAAATGTTTTTTCTGTTGTCTCATATCCTATCTTTGATATGTCTAACTTTATTGATGTCCCTCCATATAAGTCGAATAATATTTTTTCTGTTGTTTTTTCTATGGCAAATCTTACTGTTGTTCCCTTGCTTTCATATACTGTGATTTTTACTTCGTCACTTCCAATATTATTGTTTTGAATATCTTTTATTTTGTCTTCTATATTGTTTATGAATTTATTTCTTAATTTGTCTTCTGATGTGTAATCTGGATAATTTTCTTTTATTGTTTTTTCAATTGTATCTATTCTTGATAATATAATTTCATCAGTTTTTAACTGTTCCAAGATTTTTATATATAAATTATTGTATTCTTCAACAGTCATTTTTATATAATATGCATTTGTATTAACATCTTGATTATTAACAGTAATTAATGTACCTCTTTGCCTGTAAAACTTATCTTTTGACACATTTGATGTTACTATTTTTGTATATGTATCTATTAAATTTTGTTTTTCTTTTTCACTAAAATTACATATTGAGTTAATATCTATATCAGAAATTAGCACTTTTAGTTTTCCTAATCCAAGTTCTGTTAGTAATTTATTTTCTTCATCATTATTTGATGCATATTGATTTATATTTTTTAACTTTATTCCATAATTATTTTGATTTTTCAAATATTCTAAGCCTATATAATTTTCATTATCTGACCCTATTGTTATATTTTTATAGTCATAATCATTTGATTTATCTGTATTGCTTTTTACATTTAACCCTACTTGATTAATTGAGCTATTTTTGTCTTCATTGTTTGTTTCTACATTTTTAGTATATTCTATTTTTCCTTTTAATTCTGATGTATATTTATTTGTATTTAATGTATCTTCTATTCCTAATAAGTCATCATTTTTTATTGTGTCTATTGCATTAAAGCTTTGCATGAAATATTTTGCAAATAGTGTTTCATTTGATTTAAAAGCATCTGTTTTTAAATATAAAAATATTATTGTTCCTACTATAGCTAATATTACTAAAACAATTGATACCACTAAAATTGCTATTCGTTTTTTTCTTGCCATCATAATTTTTCCTCCTATATATTAATCTTAAGTACATTTTAATTATATAGTTTTTTGTTTTTTTAATCAATAGTTTTTCTTAATTTTTGTTCTACTGCTTCATATATTACTATTCCTGTTGATACAGAGGCATTTAATGATGTTACTTTTCCTTTCATTGGAATCTTTACTAAAAAATCACAATTTTTTCTTACTTTGTCACTCATTCCGCTTCCTTCATTACCTATAACTATTCCTAACGGTCCTGTTAAATCTTGATCATAATAGTATTTTTCTGTGTTTATGTCTGTTCCACATATCCATAATCCTGCATCTTTTAATTTTTGGATTGCATCTGATATGTTTGTAACCCTTGCTATATGCATGTGTTCTACTGCTCCTGCTGATGTTTTATTTACTGTGCTATTTACTGCAGCCGCTCTTCTTTTTGATATTATAACACCATGAACTCCAGCTGTTTCTGCGGTTCTTATTATTGAACCTAGATTGTGTGGATCTTCTATTCCATCTAGTATTAACACAAATGGATCCTCATTTTTTTCTTTTGCATAATCTATTATGTCTTCTATTTCACAGTATTCAAAAGGTGGAACTATAGCAATGACCCCTTGATAATTTTGGTTTTGTGCCATTTCATCCATTTGTCTTTTGTCTTTTTCTACTATTATTATTCCTTTTTCTTTTGCTATTGCTATTATTTTATTTATAGAACCATGTCTTTCTCCTTTTGCTATAAATATTTTGTTAATATCTTTTCCGCTTTCTAATAATTCTAATACTGAATTTCTTCCTTCTACTTGATCATCATAATTTTTTTCTTCTTTATTTTCATAATTTTCTTTTTTAATTTTTTTATTGTTTTTTTGATTATAGTTATTTTTCATTTTCTACCTCTCTACTTTTTATATTATTTCTCCAAATTTTTCAAAAAGTGTCCAAAAAGAACCGTCCCTTTTGGACACTTTGGTCATTATTCATCATCTAATTTTAGTACTGATAAAAATGCTTCTTGTGGTACTTCTACATTACCAATTTCACGCATTTTTTTCTTACCTCTTTTTTGTTTTTCAAGAAGTTTCTTCTTTCTACTAACATCTCCACCATAGCATTTAGCAAGCACATCTTTTCTCATTGCAGATATTGTTTCTCTTGCTATTATTTGTCCTCCAATTACTGCTTGGATTGGTATTGTAAATAATTTTCTTGGTATAACTGTTTTTAATTTTTCTACCATTTTCTTTCCTCTTGTATATGCACTGTCTTTGTGTACTATAAATGAAAGTGCATCAACTGGTTCTCCATTTATATGGATGTCTAATTTTACTAGATTTGATTTTCTATATTCTTTAAACTCATAGTCAAATGATGCATATCCTTTTGTTTTTGATTTTAGATTATCAAAAAAGTCGTATATTATTTCATTTAATGGCATTTCATATACTAGTGTTACTCTGTTTTCGTCAAGGTATTTCATGTCTATATAAACCCCACGTCTATTTTGGCATATTTCCATGATGTTTCCTACATATTCTTTTGGTGTTAATATGTTTGCTGTTACAAATGGTTCTTCTATATATGATATTTCTTGTGGTGTTGGTAATTCTGTTGGATTATATATTTCTTCTACTTCTCCTGTTGTTTTATGGACTTTGTATATAACTGATGGTGCTGTTGTGATTAGTCCTAAATCAAATTCTCTATCTAATCTTTCTTCAATTATTTCTAGATGAAGCAATCCTAAAAATCCACATCTAAATCCGAATCCTAATGCTGCTGATGTTTCTGGTTCATATTCTAGTGCTGCATCATTTAGTTGAAGTTTTTCTAATGCGACTTTTAAGTTTTCGTATTCACTTCCATCTATTGGGTATAGTCCACAATAAACCATTGGCGTTACTTTTTTGTATCCTTTTAATGGCTTGTCTGCTGGATTATTGTTCAAAGTTACGGTATCTCCTACATGTATGTCTGACAAACTTTTTATACTTGCTGCAATGTATCCAACTTCTCCTGCTTTTATTTCTTTTGATGGCATATATGAACCTGGAATAAAATATCCAACTTCTGCTACTGTATATACTTTGTTTGTTGCCATTAATCTTATTTCATCACCTGCTTTGACTTTTCCATCCATTACTCTTACATACGCTACTGCACCTTTGTAGTTATCATAATATGAGTCAAATATCAAACAAGTTGTTTTTGCATTTTCATCACCTTTTGGTGCTGGCAGGTATGTTACAATTCTTTCTAGAACTTCTTCCACATTTAATCCTGATTTTGCTGATATACATGGTGCGTCTTCTGCAGGGATTCCTATTATATCTTCAATTTCTTTTTTTACTTCATCTGGTCTTGCATTTGGTAAATCTATTTTATTTATTACTGGCAATATTTCTAGATTATTGTCTATTGCTAGATATACATTTGCTAAAGTTTGTGCCTCAACACCTTGGCTAGAATCTACTACTAATATTGCGCCATCACATGCTGCTAAGCTTCTTGATACTTCATAGTTGAAGTCTACATGTCCTGGGGTATCTATTAAATTAAATTCGTATTCTTCACCATTTTTAGCTTTGTATATCATTCTTACCGCTTGTGATTTTATTGTGATTCCTCTTTCTTTTTCTATTTCCATGTTGTCTAATACTTGACTTTCCATTTCTCTTTTTGAAAGTACTCCTGTCATTTCTATCATTCTGTCTGCTAGTGTTGATTTTCCATGGTCTATATGTGCTATTATACTAAAGTTTCTTATATGATCTTGTCTTTTACTCATTTCTCCTCCTTGTCCAATTAGCGTGGCCAGCGGTTGGTCAGGAGCCAGTTGGGACGTTTCTGATGGGACATTTTTGTCCCAAAGGGACAGATGTTCCTTTATATTTGTTCATATTTTAACATAAGTTTTTAAAAATCACAATAGCTTGTATCAATTTGAATTCAGTAATATAGGTAACTTATATTAATACTCCCTCATAAACATTATATACATTTGTATATCCCATATTTTCTAAAATTCTTTGAGCTTCTTGACTTCTATGTCCTGTTGAACAATAAACAACTATTAACTTTTCTTTGTTACTGATTTGTCTTGTAATACTTCTTATTATTTGATAATCTGGTATTGATATTGCTCCATTTAAGTGACCTTCTCTATATTCTTGTGGACTACGTACATCAATGAGAACAGCTCCTTGTTTTATATATTGATTTATTTCTTCTTTTCTTATGTCTTTTTTATTGTTAAAACTTCTTTTTAATTCAAAATTTTTTTCTATCATATATTTTATTCTTCTAAACATTTTTTCACCTTCTAATAACATTAATAACTTTTATTTGAGTATTAATCTTTCCTCTTATTAATATAATATTATTAATAGCTCATTTTGTTGTATAATTTTAATTTTTTTGTATATTTTTGCAATTATGTTATCTTTTTTGTATTATGTTATCCATTTTGTTTACATTATTTTATTATATTTTTTATCCACATCCTGTGGAAACTGTGGATAACTCTGTGAATAACTCTAAAATGGTACTTTAAATTCAAAAGTTATGCACATCTGACTGTGCACAATTTCAATTTCCAATTATTAACATTTTTTCTTTAAATTTTATGTGTACTCTTATGTGTTTTTTTATAAAATTTTAAAAAACTACAAAATGGCTTTAATCTGCCCACTTTGTAGTTTTTATTCATTTTAAAATATACATAAAATTTTTTATACTAATGTCTAAAATAAATAATACATATTATTTCTAAAATTGTAATGGCTGGAAAACCAACAACAAATGCTATTTTTTGTGTTTTGTGTCTAAACGTATACATTCCTGCAATTGTTCCTATTCCTCCGCCTAATGCAGTTATTATAAATAGTGTTTTTTCTGGTATTCTCCATTTTCCTTTTTTGGCTTTTTGTTTGTCTATAAACATTGCTAAAAATCCTATTATATTTATTATTATAAAGTAGATTATTATGTTTTGTGTTGTAAATATATTTTGTATATCTTGCATTTTTCCTCCTTAACTATAACTTTTTGTTTTTTGACTTTTGACTTTTGACTTTTAAAGAACATGTCCAAAAAGAACCGTCCCTTTTGGACATACTCTAGCCAAATAAACTTAATTGATTGCTTTGGCTCATACCTTCTAAACAACCAAATTCTTTAAGTAAATCAGCACCTGATGCTCCTATTTTTGCTCTTATTTTTAAGTCATCTATTGACATGAATTTACCGTCTTTTCTAGCTTCTACTATGCCTTGTGCAGCAACACCTCCAAATCCTGGTATACTGTTTAATGGTGGTCTTAATTTGTTTTCTTGTATTTTAAATTTTGTTGCTTCTGATTCATATAGGTCTACTGGTAAAAATTCAAATCCTCTTTCATACATTTCTAGTACTATTTCTAGGTCGTCATACATGTCTAATTCTGCTTTTGTTGCTTCTTTCTTTTGGTTTTTCATTTCTATTTCTTTCATTTTGTTTTTGACTTTTTCTTTTCCAAATATCATACAACTTGCATCAAATGCTTTTGCTCTTATTGAGTAATATGCTGCATAATATGCTAGTGGTATGTGTACTTTGAACCATGCTATTCTGAAGGCGTTTGTAACATATGCTGCTGCATGGGCTTTTGGGAACATGTATTTTATTTTTTCACATGATTTTATGTACCAGTCTGGTACGTCGTGCTCTTTCATTAATGGGATGTATTCGTCTTTCCATTTTGGTTCTTTGCCTTTTGCAACTTTTCCTTTACGTACTGCTTCCATTATTTTGAATGACTTGTCTGGTGGTAATCCTTTTTTGATTAGGTAAATCATAATGTCATCACGACAACATATCGCTTCTTGAAGTGTTACTATTCCTTGTTCGATTAATGTTTGAGCATTTCCTAACCATACGTCTGTACCATGTGATAGTCCTGATAGACGAATCAGTTCGTCAAATGTTGTTGGTTTTGTGTCCAAAAGCATGCCTCTGGCAAATTTAGTTCCGTATTCAGGTATTCCATATGTTCCAACTTGTGAGTGGATTTGCTCTGGTGTTACTCCTAGTGCTTCTGTTGAGTTAAATATTGACATTGTTTCTTTGTCATCTAGTGGTACATCTGTTGGTGCAATTCCTGTTAAGTCTTGCAACATACGAATTACCGTCGGATCATCGTGTCCTAGTATATCTAGTTTTAGTAAGTTTCCATCTATTGAGTGATAATCAAAGTGTGTTGTTATTATGTCTGAATTTGGGTCATCTGCTGGATGTTGTACTGGTGTAAATTCATATATTTCTCTTCCTTTTGGTACAACTATAATTCCACCAGGGTGCTGTCCTGTTGTTTTTTTTATTCCTGTACAGCCTTGTGATAGTCTTTGAATTTCTGCTCTATTCATTGGAATACCTCTGTCTTCATAATATCCTTTAACATATCCATATGCTGTTTTTTCTGCTACTGTACCAACTGTTCCAGCTTTAAATGTTGTTCCTTTTCCAAATATTACTTCTGTGTATTTATGTGCTTTTGCTTGATATTCACCAGAGAAGTTTAAGTCGATATCTGGCTCTTTGTCTCCATTAAATCCTAGGAATGTTTCAAATGGGATGTCCATTCCATCTTTCGCTAGTTTGTGTCCACATTTTGGGCAGTCTTTATCTGGTAAATCGAATCCGTTTCCTACTCCATAGTCTCCAAATTCTGAATATTTGCAGTTTGGGCAACGATAATGTGGTTGTAATGAGTTAACTTCTGTTATACCTGTCATAAATGCTGCTAAAGATGAACCAACTGAACCTCTGGAACCTACTATGTATCCGTCTTCATTTGATTTCCATACTAGTTTTTGAGCAATTATATACATAACTGAATATCCATTACTTATAATTGAGTCTAATTCCTTGTCTAGTCTGTCTTGTACTATTTTAGGTAATGGGTCACCATATAATTCATGTGCTTTTTTGTAAGCTATGTTTTTAATATCTTCTTCACAGCCTGGAATGTGTGGTGGACATTTTTCTGGTGATATTGGGCTTATTTGTTCACACATATCTGATATTTTATTTGTGTTTGTTACAACTACTTCATATGCTTTTTCTTCACCTAAATAGCTAAATTCTTCAAGCATTTCTTCTGTTGTTCTTAAATATAGAGGTGCTTGATTGTCTGCATCTTCATATTTTTGTCCCGCTTCTAATATTCTTCTATAAATTTCATCTTGTGGGTCCATAAAGTGAACATCACATGTTGCAACAACTAATTTTCCTAGTTTTTCTCCTAATGCAACAATTTTTCTGTTTATATCTCTTAGGTCTTCTACATCTCTTACTGTTCCATTTCTTATTAGGAATTGATTGTTTCCTGTTGGTTGGATTTCTAAATAATCATAGTCATTTGCAATTGCTTCTATTTCTTCATCTGGACGTCCTTGTTCTATTGCTTGGTATAATTCACCTGCTTCACATGCACTTCCAAGGATTAATCCTTCTGAATATTTTTTATATAAACTTTTTAATATTCTAGGTTTTCTATAAAAATAATTTACATGTGAAAGTGAAATTAATCTATATAAATTACGTAATCCTACATAGTTTTTTGCTAAAATTATAGCATGATATGTTTTTAATTTTTTGTATTCTTCTGCTTTTGCTGCTGGATCTGCTGCAACATTATCTATGTCTTCTAGCTTTTTAGCTCCTTTTTCTTTTAACATATCTATCATTACATTAAATACTTTTACTGTTGTATCAACATCATCTAATGCTCTATGTGCTACTTCTACTTTTATTCCTAGGTTTTCAGCAATTTTTCCTAACTTATATTTTTTGTAATCTGGGAATAAGTCTTTTGCTAAGCTTAATGTATCTAGATATGAATAATTGAAGTCATATCCTAATCTTTTTGCATTTTGTTTTAAGAAACCAACATCAAAGTTTGCATTGTGTGCTACTATTACAGTCTCGTTTTGGTCTCCTAAAAATTCTAACATTTTAGGGAATACTTTTTCAATTGTTTCTGCATCTTTTACCATATCATCTGATATGTTTGTAACCTCTGTAACTCTTTCTGGTATGTGTCTTTCAGGATTTACAAAACAACTAAATTCGTCTATTACTTCTTTGTTTTTGACTTTCATTATTCCTATTTCTGTGATTCTGTCATTTGTTGCTGAGAATCCTGTTGTCTCTAAGTCAAGCACGCAATATGTTGCATCTATGTCTTGTCCTTTTCCATTATAAATTGATTTTGTATTATCTGGTGCTAAATATGCTTCTACACCATATATTACTTTGATGTCTGGGTTATCGTCACCTACTAGGTGGTATGCTTCTGGAAATGCTTGTGCAACTCCGTGGTCTGTTATTGCTATTGATTTCATTCCCCATTTCATTGCTCTTTTAATTAAGTCTGTTGCTGATGTTACTGCATCCATTTGGCTCATTTTGGTGTGCATGTGTAACTCTACTCTTTTTACTTCTGCGTTGTCTTGTCTTACTTCTTTTTTTACTCCTGTACTTTCTACAATTGTATTTGCCATTACTGTAAGTTCACCTGAGAATGAGTCCATTTGGGCATTTCCTTCAATTTTTACACCTTTTACGCTACCCATTCTTTTTATGATTTTTTTAGCCTTTCCTTTTTCCAAAAATGCTTTGCATGTAAGTGTGCTTGTTCCATCGTATAAGTCAAAACTCAATAGTGTTTTTCCTGATTTCAACTCTCTATCTTCCATGAAGATAATTTCACCATCTAATGAAACTGCTCCATCTTCTGGTCCTAGTTCAGAAACTTTTGCAAGTGGTGCTGTTATGTTCATATTTTTTCCTAAAATTAATGGTGTTTCTTCTTCATCCTCTTCTTTTGGAAGGTCTGGAATATTGTTTTCTATTTCAATTATTGTGTTTGCAATTACTGTTACATCTCCTGCATATGTGTCTAACCCTGCTTTTCCTATAACTTTAATTCCTTTTGCTTGTTCTATTTGTGCTTTTATGTCATTTCCTTCTTTTATGTCTTTTGCAAATGATTTACATGTCATTGTTCCTGTTCCGTCGTATAGGTCAATTATAAGCATTCCTTTACCTGATTTTGTTTCTCTGCATTCTATTGTTAATACTCTTCCCTCTAGTGTTACTCTACCATCATTTGCTGTTATATCTTTTATTTTGATTAGTTTTTCTTTTGCTTTTGATGGTTTTCCAATTATGTATTTTTGTTCTTCTCTAACAGCATTATCTAATTCCACGTCTTCACTTGGTATTCCACCTATTTCTTCCATTGGAATGTAATCTCCATCTTGTGGTGGCATATAGTCTGGGTCGTTATATTTAGGTACTCCGTTTTGAGCTGTGTTTGTCTGGCTTGATATTGAATTTGGTGAATGTTCTGTTTGCTGTTCATTTTCTGAATTTTCTTGGTTTTCTGGAATATATGCTACTGTTTGTTTTATTGCATTTTCTTCCATTTCTTTTATTTTCTTCTCATGCTGTATTTCCGCTTCTTGTGGTAAAATTTCTTCTATTTCTATTTTGTATTCTTTTCCATATAATTTTTTTATTACATTTTCTAGCTCTTTGTCTGTCTTTTTTGCTCTAAGAAAATCAGCACCTCTTATATGCATTTTTACATTTATTATATTATCGTTTATTTCTACATCACTTTTCATTAACAACATTGGCTTCATTAATGGATATTTGTGGGCCATATAACATATAATATTTTTCCATTCTTCTTTTATAGATTTTAATTGTGTGTCTTTTTGATAGTGTATTGTCATGTCTATGTTTGAGAATTGGAATCTTTCTATTAGAAATTTTTCTAGATACCATATGTCTTTTACTTCTATGTATTCGTCCATTTCTAGTGTAATTCCTAGTGTGTTTGTCTTTTTTATTACATTTAGTGCTGTTACATGTGCTTCTTTTATGTTGGCTTTTGTTTCGTAGTCACTGAATATTTCTTTTACTTTTTTTGTTTTGCTTTCTGACATCCTTTTTCGCTCCTTTTGTCCAATAGGGACGGTTCTTTTTGGACATTTTTACTAAATATGCATTTTTTCTTTTGTTGTATTTTATCATAAATTGTCTTTTTGTTAAAGCGAACATATTAAAAAAATCAAGATAATTTTAATCTTGATTTTTTAATTTGTCCTGTTGCATTGTAGATTGCTAATAGTGTCTATTTTATTATTTTTATAATGTGTTATGATATGCTACTGCTTTATTATAATTATCTTTTACTTCTTCTGCACTTAATCCTCTATTATATAATTTTATTGAATATGCATTCATTTTCGAATAGTGCCAATATCCATTGGAATTCATTGATGATCTTCCAATGCAAAAATATTTTAACTTTTGTAAACCTTCTTTTGCAAAGCTATCCCAGTATATATTGTTAAAATTTCCTTCATATATTTTTTCTCCATTTGCATATAATGTATGGATATATGGTTCCTGTTTACAATTTAGTGTTATAGTAAAATGTATTTCTTTATTACTTTGAATTTTTTCTGTTTCTGGATATATTATATTCCATGGAAAGCCAGGTAAAGAATAGTCTGACTCTAAGTTAGCCCCTCCTATATTTGCATTCCAATATATATTTTTTCCATAATTGTTTATACCAAACCTTAATATAGCTTGTTCTTTCTCATTTCCATTCCAATAACAAAATAATCCTTTATATGGATTATCTATTACTTCATTTTTTTCATTATAAGAAGTTCCATCATTATACATCCCATAAAATTCGAATGTAAATCCATTTTCTGCTAAGATATTTTTTTCATCTTCATTATCATACTTAATTTTTATATAATCATTAACTCCATCAAAATTAAAAGCTTTTTTAGTAAGTCCGCTATTTTCATTCCAATCAAAGTTCATCAATTCTACATTACTTCCTAATTTTTCATTGATATTATCT
>OHAN01002526.1_pt1 | contig 12170 bp, 9 predicted proteins | sample 1577121 | NCBI WGS metagenome assembly OHAN01 (sample SAMEA3541554, study PRJEB24748) | human gut metagenome | biome: human gut; feature: human-associated habitat; material: faeces | place: China | collected 2012 | reverse complement strand
GAAAAGATCTGATTTATACCGGAAGAACACTGTTCGGCGCGATGCCTCCAAAAGGTCAGGAGCTGGATGATCATTACTTCGGAACCATCCGTCAGAAGATCGCCGGTTACATGAAAGATGTCAACGAAGAACTGTGGAAACTGGGAGTTCCGGCAAAGACACAGCACAATGAGGTTGCACCGGCACAGCATGAGCTGGCTTCCATCTATTCCGAGGCAAACGTAGCAGTTGACAACAACCAGCTCGTTATGCAGACTTTAAAGAGAGTTGCATGCCAGCACGGACTGAAATGCCTGCTGCATGAGAAACCGTTCGCAGGTGTCAACGGTTCCGGTAAACACGACAACTGGTCCATCACCACAGATGACGGCATCAACCTTCTTGAGCCGGGCAAAACACCGCACGAGAACATTCAGTTCCTGCTTGTGTTAAGCTGCGTCCTGAAAGCTGTTGATGTTCACGCAGATCTGCTCCGTGAGTCCGCAGCCGATCCAGGAAACGATCACAGACTGGGAGCCAACGAGGCACCGCCGGCCATCATTTCCGTATTCCTTGGCGAGCAGCTGGAGGACGTTGTTGAGCAGCTGATCAGCACCGGAAATGCAACCAAGAGTAAAAAAGAGGGCGTTCTGGAGACTGGTGTTAAGACGCTTCCGGATCTCAAGAAAGACGCTACCGACCGTAACAGAACCTCACCGTTCGCCTTCACCGGAAACAAATTCGAGTTCCGTATGGTTGGTTCCCGTGACTCCGTTGCAGCTCCGAACATCGTACTGAACACCATCGTTGCAGAAGCATTCCGCGATGCATGCGATGTACTGGAAGGCGCTGAAAACTTTGAGGACGCTGTCCATGATCTGATCAAGAAGAACTTAAGTGAGCATCAGAGAATCATCTTCAATGGCGACGGATATGCAGATGAGTGGTTAGCTGAGGCAGAGAGAAGAGGACTTCCGAACATCAAATCCATGGTGTACGCAATCCCGGCACTGACCACTGATACCGCAATCAAACTGTTCGGCGATTTCAAAGTATTCACCGAGGCAGAGCTGGTATCCCGTGCAGAAGTTAAATTCGAGAACTATGCAAAGACCATCAACATCGAAGCAAAGACCATGATCGACATGGCAAGCAAACAGATCATCCCGGCAGTCATCAAATATGCGACTTCCCTGGCTGGATCTATCAACACCATCACCGCAGCAGGTGTTACAGCAGTTGGTGTACAGAAGAATCTGCTGAACGAGACAAGTGCACTGCTTGAGGAGACCCAGAAAGCACTCGACGAGCTGATCGCAATCGAGAATGCAGGATGCGAGATGGAAGACGGCGAAGCAAAAGCAAAATACTACTACGAGAAAGTTACTCCGGCTATGGAGGCACTCCGTGCACCGGTTGACAAACTGGAGATGATCGTAGACAAAGAGATGTGGCCGATGCCGTCCTACGGCGATCTGATGTTTGAGGTTTAATCCGCAGACGGTCCGATAAATTGTAAAAATTCTGTGAAAACAGGGCAGAAAAAGAGGCTGTTTTTGACAACAGCCTCTTTTTCTAGTATAATGGGGATTAGCTGTTGCCAGAAGAAAAGGGCGGACAGCGCTGCCGGAAGAAACGGCAGGAAAACATGGAGGAAACGCTTCTGGATTTCGAAGGAAAACAGAAGTATACAGAACAATGAATGCAGAACTGGAAATTTTAGGTGTGAAGCTGAAACATTACCGCGTCGATGCGGCAATGGAGATTGCAGAGGAATACCTCTCGAACGATAAGCTGAACACCATCGGGATTGTTACAATGCAGATGCTGATGCAGGCGAGCAAGGAACCGACGTGGAAACAGTATATCGAAGATCTGGATCTGACGGTCATCGGGGAAACCGAGGTGCTGGAGGCAGCAGGAATCGACCCGGAGACGCCGTCCTATGAGGAAGTGGAGACGAACGAGTTCATCGCACGCTTTTTCTGGGGACTGATTCAGAAGAAAAGCCGGATTTTCGTACTGGGCGACACTGAGGAAGAACTGCAGACACTGCAGAAATATCTGACAGAAACGTATCCCGGCATTGAGATCGGAGGCGGTGCTGTTGTCGAGACGCTGGAGGAATCCGCGTTTGACAGCCTGGTCAACGAGATCAACAGCCAGACGACGGACGTGATTGTGAGCGGCCTTGCAGGAACGCGGCAGGATCGTTTCGTTCTGGAAAACAGCAGCAAAATCAGCGCGAAAATCTGGCTGAGCCTTGGCGAACACTCAACACTGCAGAACGAGGCCGGTATAAAAACGAGCTGGTGGGGAACTCTGCTAAAGAAGAATACGTTCAAGTGGATGGTAACAAAATATAACAGCGAAAAGGACGGTTGAAGTTCATGAACTGGATACGGAACAAACAGCAGTGGAGAGATTATCTGCTGATTACGCTGGGAACCGCGGTCATGGCGGTTGCGACCAGCTCGATTTACGACCCGGCGGGGCTTGTTACCGGAGGATTTTCCGGTCTTGCAATCGTCATCAAACAACTGAGCCAGATGCTGTTCGGAAAAGGAGTTCCGCTCTGGGTGACGAACCTTGTGCTGAACATTCCGCTCTTTCTGTTCGGAATCCGTATGAGCCGCGATTTTCTGGTGAAAACCATCTTCGGAACCCTGATGAATACGTTCTGGATTGCCGTTCTCCCGGTGCTGCAGCTGGTGCCGGATGACAGGATGCTTTCCGCACTGTTCGGCGGCGTTCTGATGGGAGCAGGCATCGGCCTCGTCTTCATCGGAAACGGTACGACGGGCGGAACGGATATGATGGCGGCTCTGATCCAGAGAAAGCTGCGCCACTATTCCGTTGCACAGGTTATGCAGGTGCTTGATGGAATCATCGTCATCGCCGGTATTTTTGTCTTCGGTATCCACGCTTCGCTCTATGCGATCGTGGCAATCTACGTGACGACGAAAATGACGGATGCCCTGATGGAAGGTATGAATTATGCGAAATCCGCGTTTATCATTACCGCGCATCCGGAGCAGGTAGCCGATGAGCTCATGAAAGAACTCGACCGCGGCGCGTCCGGCATCCACATCAAGGGAATGTACACGGGCGAAGAGCGTATGATGGTATTCTGTGTTGTGGGCAAAAAACAGATCCCGCAGCTCAAACAGATCGTAGGAACGATCGATCCGGACGCGTTTGTCGTTGTGTCGGATGCAAGAGAGGTCTTAGGAGAGGGCTTCCAGACGGATTTTTCCTGACCTTTTTACGTGATTTGTGGTATAAATGTTGTGTTTTCTCTTCCTTTTTTGTCTATTTTGTATTAAAATAAGTATATCTGTGAGGTACTTTGCATCAGGCGCAGAACCATAGGGGTGTGGATATGCCTGGCAATGAAAGCGGGTGCAGCCGGAGACAAACTATAGGATGAAAGAGGGAAGAAAATATGATTTCAAATCAGATTTTACAGAGTACCATTGAGGGAATCAAAAATATTTCGCGTGTCGAACTCTGCGTGACTGATGTAGAAGGAAAGGTTCTGGTAACGACGTTTCCGGAGGTTGAGATCAGCCAGAATGATATTGTAACGTTTGCGCAGTCTCAGGCAGATTCCCAGACCATGAAAAATTATCAGTTTTTTAAAGTATACGATGAACACCAGCTGGAGTACATTCTGGTTGTAAAAGGCGGAAACGATGACATTCACCTGATCGGGAAAATGGTTACCTTCCAGATTCAGGGCCTCCTTACCGCCTACAAGGAGCGCTTCGATAAAGACAACTTTATCAAGAATCTGCTGCTCGACAACCTGCTGCTGGTCGACATCTACAACAGGGCGAAGAAGTTACATATTGAAGTGGAAGCACGCCGCCTTGTATTTATTCTTGAGACAAATCCGGATAAAAACAGCGGGGCGCTCGAGAGCGTCAAGAGTCTGCTCGGTACCAAATCCGGTGACTTTATCACTGCCGTCGATGAGAAAAACATTATCATCGTCAAGGAACTTGCTCCAGGTGAGGATTATGCCCAGATGAACAAAGTGGCAGCCACCATTCTGGAAGCAGCAGGAAGAGATGAGGAGGGGAAAACCCACGTTGCTTACGGTACCATTGTCAAGGAGATCAAAGAAGTATCGCGTTCCTATAAAGAAGCCAGAATGGCGATGGACGTCGGAAAAATTTTCTCCGCTGAGAATGATATCTATGCATACAGCTCACTGGGTATCGGCCGTCTGATTTACCAGCTTCCGATCCCACTGTGCAAAATGTTCATCAAAGAAATTTTCGGCAACAAATCGCCGGATGACTTTGATGAGGAGACACTGACAACGATCAATAAATTCTTTGAAAATTCTCTGAATGTCTCGGAAACCTCGAGACAGCTTTATATACACCGAAATACCCTTGTCTATCGGCTGGATAAGCTGCAGAAGAGCACGGGACTCGATCTTAGAGTTTTTGAAGATGCGATCACATTCAAGATTGCGCTTATGGTTGTGCAGTACATGAAATACATGGAAACGCTCGATTATTAAGCAAGAACCCTTGAAGGAGGAATTGCATGATAACATTGGATAGTGTAAGTAAGAGTTACGCGAAAGGCCAGCCGGCCGTCAACAACGTATCCTTACACATCGAGAAGGGGGAATTCGTCTTTATCGTGGGAAACAGCGGTTCTGGAAAATCGACGCTGATCAAGCTCCTTTTGAAAGAACTCGAGCCCACATCCGGTACCATTAAGGTAAACGGACAGATCTTAAATAAAATGAAACGCTGGAGAGTGCCGAAATACCGCCGCGGTGTCGGCGTCGTATTCCAGGATTTCCGCCTTTTAAAAGACCGGAATGTCTATGAAAACGTAGCATTCGCACAGCGTGTCATCGAGAAACCGAACCGCGTCATCAAAAAGCGCGTGCCGGAAGTCCTGACGCTGGTCGGACTGGCAGAGAAGTACAAATCCTTCCCGAAGGAGCTTTCCGGAGGAGAGCAGCAGCGAGTTGCCGTGGCAAGAGCCATTGTCAACCGGCCTGACATTCTTCTGGCGGACGAGCCGACCGGAAACCTGGACCCGGGAAACTCCATGGAGATTATGAAGCTCCTGGAGGAAATCAACAACAGAGGAACGACCGTTCTTGTGGTAACCCACAACCGTGAGATCGTCAACTCCATGAAAAAACGCGTTATTACCATGCGAAAAGGCGTGGTAGTCAGCGATGAGAAGGAGGGCGAGTACCATGAGGTTTAGTACACTGGGCTACAGCATCAAACAGGGTGTCAAAAACATCTGGAGAAACAAGATGTTCTCGCTGGCATCCATCGCAACCATGGGAGCCTGTATCTTTCTGTTCGGTATCTTCTTTGCGGTTGTCATCAACTTTAACTACATCGTAAAAAATGCCGAGACAGACGTATCCATGACCGTCTTCTTCAACGAAGATGTGGATCAGGCGACGATCGATGAGATCGGAACGGAGATCAAGGCCAAGACCGATGTGGTCAAGGAATGTAAGTATGTTTCCGCGGATGAGACGTGGGAAAACTTTGCAAAACAGTATTTCGAAGGAAAAGAGGAATACAAGGACGGCTTTAAGCCAAACGACAACCCGCTCGCAACTTCTGCTCACTACGAGGTTTACGTATACCAGGTAGAGACGCAGGATGCACTGGCTGAGTATATCCGCTCGCTGGACGGTGTCCGTGAGGTTAAACAGGCCGAGGGCGCAACAACAACGTTGACGACGATGAACCGTGTCATTGGCTACGTTTCCATCGCGATCATCCTGATTCTTCTTGCCGTATCTGTTTTCCTGATCAGCAATACCGTCACGATCGGTATTTCGGTCCGGAAAGAGGAGATCGGTATCATGAAGCTGATCGGTGCGACGAACCTGTTTGTAAGGGCTCCGTTCCTGATCGAGGGTATCCTGATCGGTCTTGTCGGAGCAGCGATTCCGCTGGGGCTGCTGTACGTTGTATACAACAGAGTCATCAGCTACGTTATGACGGAGTTCAGCGTACTGTCGAACTTTATGGCATTCATGCCGGTATCGGCCGTCTTCCGGATTCTGCTTCCAGTCGGACTCATTCTCGGTATGGGAATCGGTCTTGTCGGCAGTATCTTTACGATTCGAAAACACTTGAAAGTCTGATAGGATTAGACAATATAATGAAGTAAAAATAAGTCCCGGAATCCGTCAAAAGATTCCGGGATCTTTCGATTGGGAGGCATATTTTGGAAGAACTGATGAAGGAAGAAAAAGAGGGCGTAAAAGCGGCAGAGCAGGAAAAACCGAAAAAGCGCAGAAACAGAAAGAAAAACCGAAAAAATGAGATGCGGAAGAGCTACTTTGCGGGCATGATTTCGATGCTGGCGCTTGTAATGATCGTGCTTGTCGGAACAACGTTTCTCTGGCCGGGAAGCAGTGCGGACCACCCCGGCGGCTTCTGGTCGTGGCGGAAGACGGCGGCGATCAAAGCGATGATCAGCCAGCTTTACGCGGGCGATGTGGATGACACAGAGCTGTCGAATGCGATGTATAAAGGGATGATCAGCGGCCTCGGCGACAAGTATTCTACGTATTACACGAAAGAGGAATACGAAGCGATCAAGACAGCGCAGGAGGGTTACTATCAGGGCATCGGTGTTACGGTGACGCTGGACGGCGATAAGCTGCAGGTCACCGGCGTACAGGACGATACCCCGGCGGCGAAGGCCGGTATTCAGGCGGATGACCGCATTGTGAAGATTGACGGGCAGACACTCGAAGGCTTAAGCCTCAACGATGCGGTCGGTCTTCTGAAAAACAGCGAGAACGATACCGTGACGCTTTCCATCGAGCGGGAAGGCGAGGCGGATCTGATTGAAACGGAAGTCACAAAAGAGAAGCTTGCGGCGATTGTGGCAGACGGTAAAATGCTGGACGACAAGATCGGCTATCTGGCCATCAGCGAGTTTACAGGGCTTACCTCCGAGCAGTTCCAGAAAGCATACCAGTCACTGCAGGATCAGGGCATGGAGCGCCTGATCATCGACCTGCGCGGCAATCCGGGCGGCCTTGTGACGGCAGTCTGCGACACCCTGCGCCAGATCCTGCCGGAGGGACTCATCGTGTATACCGAGGATAAAAATGGAAAACGGGAAGAGTATACCTGCGACGGCGATACCCCGATCTCGATTCCACTCGTCGTGCTGGTCAATGAAAATACGGCAAGTGCGGCAGAAATCTTCACGGGAGCAGTCAAAGATTACGGCATCGGAACGATTGTCGGAACGACGACATTCGGAAAAGGCATTGTCCAGAATACATTCCAGCTCTCGGACGGCAGCGTGGTGAAACTGACGATTGCCCATTATTACACGCCGCTCGGAAACGACATCCACAAGGTCGGCATTACGCCGGATGTCGAGGTGGAGCTGCCGGATGACGCGACGAGCGATGTGCAGCTCGAAAAAGCGTTGGAAGTTGTCAAAGGACTGGAAAGTGCGGAATAAAATAAGAATTTTCACAGAAAAGCAGGAAAAAGGTAGGAAAAAAAGCACGAACGTGTTATCTTAGTAGAGGAGCCGAAAACAGATCTTGGCAGGCTCTAAAAGAAAGTGAGGAAAGACAGATGAACTTTACAGAAAGAAGAAAACAGGTTTTTGATAAAATGGACCAGGATTCCGCACTGCTTTTGTTTTCTGGAATCGAGCTGCATGTCAGCGCAGACGAATATCTGCCGTTTGAAGCAAACCGCAACTTTTTCTATCTGACCGGCCTTCGCAGAGATCACATGATCCTGATGATGAAAAAGACCGCAAAAGAGGAGAAATCCATTCTGTTTATCGAGGAAGCGGATCTGAACCAGGAGAGATGGTTTGGAAGAAAAGTAACCGTATCTGAGGCACAGGAGATCACCGGAATCGATGACGTTCGTTTCCTGGATTCCTTTGAGGGCGTGGTAAACCGTCTGATGGCACGCGAGGACATCGGAACCCTGTATTTCGACTGCTACCGCTATCAGGTCGAGGATCTGCCGGATTACAACATGGTAAAGGCAGAGGAGTTCGCAAAGAAATTCCCGGGCAGACCGATCAAAGACATTGCGCCTGTCATCGCGGCACTGCGTATGCAGAAGGATGCGGATGAGATCGCACTTGTCCGCCAGGCAATCAAAATCACGGATGATGCGCTGAAATTTGTAATGAAAAACCTGAAACCGGGCTGCACCGAGTATCAGGCACAGGCTGATTTCGAGTACAAGATTTTCCACGAGGGAGCAGACGGAACCGCATTCCCGACGATCGCAGGAAGCGGTGCAAACGGAACGATGCTGCACTACGACACCAACCGTGACGTGTGCGAGGATGAGACCCTGCTTCTGATGGACCTCGGAGCAAAATTCCAGGGCTACTGCGCAGATATCACCAGAACGTATCCAGTCAACGGAAAATATACGGAACGTCAGAGACAGGTTTACGACGTTGTTCTGGCAGCAAACCGCGCCGTTGCAAAAGCAGCAAAACCGGGTATGACATTAAAAGAGCTCGACGATATCGCAAAAGATGTTCTCGGCGAGGGCTGTGTGAAACTTGGCCTGATCGAGAAGAAAGAGGATGTCGGAACCTATTACATGCACGGCGTTTCCCATCACCTCGGCATCGATGTACACGATGTGACCGCGGCATGGAACGACAAGCTGCGTCCAGGCGCCATCATCACCGATGAGCCGGGTCTTTATATTGACGAGTGGGAGATCGGAATCCGGATCGAGGATGATATCCTGATTACAGAGGACGGATGCGAGGTTCTTTCCGAGAATCTGATGCGTGATCCAGACCAGATTGAAGCCTTTATGCAGGAAAAAGAGGCGTAAGAAAAAAACTACGGAGGATTTAGTTAGATGAAAATTGCAGTTACATACGATAACGGGAATATTTTCCAGCATTTTGGAAAAACAGAGAACTTTAAAGTTTATGAAGTAGAAGACAATCAGGTGGTTTCCAGCGAAGTGATCGGATCAAACGGAACCGGCCACGGCGCACTGGCAGGCCTTCTTTCCGAGCAGGGCGTGGATGTTCTGATCTGCGGCGGCATCGGCGGCGGTGCACAGGCAGCTCTTGCTGAGGCAGGCGTAGAGCTCTGCTCCGGAGCGGAAGGAGATGTGGATGCAGCGGTGGAAGCTTACTTAAACGGAACGCTCACATCTGCAGGTGCAACCTGCGATCACCACGATCACGAGGAAGGCCATTCCTGCGGCGACCACTGCGGAAGCCATGAGGAAGAGGAGAGCTCCTGCGGCGGTTCCTGCGGAACCTGCGGCGGCGGATGCGGTGCACCGACTCCGGTTATGGAAGGTAAGAATGTCGGAAAAACCTGCCGTACCCACTACAGAGGAACCTTCAACGATGGAACCCAGTTTGATTCTTCCTACGACCGCGGCGAACCGCTCGAGTTCATCTGCGGTGTGGGCCAGATGATCCGCGGCTTCGATGCAGCCGTTGCAGAGATGGAAGTCGGCGAAAAAGTCAACATCCATCTGATGCCGGAGGAGGCTTACGGAATGCCGGATCCGAACGCAATTTTCACCGTTGCGATCGCACAGCTTCCGGGAGCAGAGGAAGTAGAGGTCGGACAGCAGGTTTATCTGCAGAACCAGTACGGCCAGCCGTTCCCGGTAAAAGTTACCGCAAAAGACGAGACCAATATCACGTTTGATGCCAACCATGAGATGGCTGGAAAAGAGCTGAATTTTGAGATTGAGCTGGTTGAAGTGAAATAAAAAAATGCATAAAAAGAGTGTCAGGGCGAAGGAGCCAGGCACTCTTTTTTGATGCGCAGAAAAATCAACGATTCCCATTTCCGATTTCCGTTATTTTTTGTAAAAGTAAACAAAAAATGACCAAAATTCATTTTTTGCCATTTCAAATATTGACTAATAGTCATTTAAGTTGTAAGATGTGGTACTAGAAAAACAAGTTAAAAATGAATCAGAGGAGATGAATGAAAATGGTTAAAGTTGGCAAATGGATTGCCAAGCACAGGATTCTGATGCTGATCATTGGATTTCTGCTGATTATTCCGTCAGTCATCGGAATGGCAGCAACGAAAGTAAACTATGATCTGCTCAGCTATCTGCCGGAGCATCTGGAAACTGTAAAAGGACAGGACATTCTGGTAGATGAATATGGCATGGGTGCGTTCTCTATGGTTGTCGTGGAAAACATGGAAATGAAGGACGTACAGAAACTCGAAGAAAAATTCGAGCAGGTAAACCACGTAAAAGAAGTTTTATGGTATGACGATGTGGCAGACATCAGCGTGCCGGTTGAGATGATCCCGGAAAAACTCCGGAAAGCATTCTACAATGGGGATGCAACCATGATGCTCGTTCTGTTCGACAATACGACTTCTTCCGATGACTCCATGGAGGCAATCGAGGATCTTCGTAAAATTGCGAACGAGCAGTGCTTCATCGGCGGTATGACCGGTGTTGTTACCGATATCAAAAACGTAGCATTAAAAGAGCTGCCGGTTTACGTTGTCATCGCCGCAGTTTTGAGCCTCGTTGTCATCGAGCTGACATCGACTTCCTTCGTTGTTCCGATCCTGTTCCTGTTAAGTATCGGACTTGCAATCCTTTACAACCTGGGAAGCAACGTGTTCCTTGGTGAGACTTCCTACATCACAAAAGCGCTGACCGCCGTGCTGCAGCTTGGTGTTACGATGGACTACTCCATCTTCCTGCTGAACAGTTTCGAGGAGAATAAAAAGCGTTTCCCGGATGACAAAGAGCGTGCGATGGGCCATGCAATCGCCAACACGTTCAAATCCGTAGCCGGAAGCTCCGTTACCACCGTAGCCGGTTTCCTGGCACTTTGCGTTATGACCTTTTCCCTTGGCCGCGACCTTGGTATTGTTATGGCAAAAGGCGTTCTGATCGGCGTTGTCTGCTGTGTTACCGTCCTGCCGGCCATGGTTCTGGTATTTGACAAGGCAATCGAGAAAACGAGACATAGACCGCTGGTAAAGAGTCTGGATAAACCATCCGTTTTTATCACCAAACATTATAAGGCGTGGGTTGTGATCTTCCTGATCCTGCTGTTCCCGTCGATCTACGGAAACAATCATACCCAGATTTACTACAACATTGCGCGTTCTCTTCCGGCTACCCTGGACTGCAACGTGGCAAATGATGAGGTAAAAGCGCAGTTTGACGTAAGCAACATGCATATTGTGATGATGGATCGCGATATGGATTCCAAACAGAAAAAGAAAATGATGGATGAGATCGGCAAGGTAAAAGGTGTCAAATCAACCATCAGCATGGGCTCCCTGCTCGGCCCGACCATTCCGGAATCCATGATCCCGGAAAATCTCCGAAGCATGCTGCAGAGCGATGAGTATGAGCTTGCATTTGTGAGCTCTGAATATGAGTCCGCAACAGATGAAGTAAACGAACAGGTCAAAGCGATTGACAAAATCGTAAAATCCTACGATAAAGATGGAATGGTCATCGGTGAAGCACCGTTGATGAAAGACCTGCAGGATGTTACCGATGCTGACCTTGTCAACGTAAACGTGCTTTCCATTGGTGCAATCTTTATTATCATTCTGCTGATCTTCAAATCGATTTCTCTGCCGATTATTCTGGTAGCAGTCATCGAGTTTGCAATTATGCTGAATATGGCAATCCCGTATTATCAGGGAACCAGTCTTCCATTCGTGGCCAGCATCGTAATCGGAGCGATTCAGCTCGGTGCAACCGTGGACTACGCGATCCTGATGACAACCCGTTATCAGAAAGAGCGCCAGAATGGAAAAGACAAGAAGGAAGCTATCAGTATTGCCCATAAGACCATCATCAGCAGTGGTCTGAGCTTCTTTGCCGCAACCTTCGGTGTGGCCTGCTACTCTCAGGTTGAGATGATCGGTTCCATCTGTACTCTGCTTGCACGGGGCGCGATCATCAGTATGGTCGTTGTTATCCTGATTCTGCCGGCAATGTTTATGATTTTCGATAAACTGATCTGTAAGACATCGATTGGATTTTTAAAGAAGAAAACAAAATAAAGTATGACAAATCCCCTGTACCGGAAGTAGCTGGTGCGGGGGAATTTTTTTGCTTTGCGTTCAAATTTCTGATGTGACGGATAAGATTCTGCCACGGATTGATTACCACCTTTTACTGTGACATTGTAAAGACTTGCCT
>OHAN01002524.1_pt1 | contig 12174 bp, 11 predicted proteins | sample 1577121 | NCBI WGS metagenome assembly OHAN01 (sample SAMEA3541554, study PRJEB24748) | human gut metagenome | biome: human gut; feature: human-associated habitat; material: faeces | place: China | collected 2012 | reverse complement strand
GTTGACGCAGGCGATGCCGCATTGGTCAAAAAGCCGCGCCTTCGCATCACAGTAGGCCTCCATCGTGCCGTGATAGTCGAGGTGATCCTGCGTCAGATTCGTGAAAACGCCGACGCGGAAATGAATGCCCGCCACCCTGCTCTGCATCAGCGCGTGGGACGAGACCTCCATCACCGCGTATTCGCAGCCCGCGTTGGCCATTTGAGCGAGCAGGCGCTGCACGGTCAGCGCGTCCGGCGTCGTGCGGTCGGTCGGAACGACCTTATCGCCGATGAGATTTTGATTTGTGCCGATGAGTCCGACTTTCACGCAAAGCGTCTTTTCCAGCAGCTGCTTGATGAGATATGTCGTGGTCGTTTTCCCGTTCGTGCCGGTCACGCCCACGAGGGTCATTTTTCCCGCCGGAGTACCATACCACACCGCCGCGCAAAGCGCAAGCGCTTTGTGCGCGTCCGGCACAAGAATATAGGGCCTCTCCCCCTCCGGCGGCTGCTCGCACACGGCGCAGACCGCGCCGCGCGCCATCGCCTCGGCGATAAAGTCGCCGCCGTCCTTCTTTTCCCCCGGCAGGGCGAAAAAGAGCGTTCCCGCGCTCACCCTGCGTGAGTCGAGCGCAAGGCCGCTCACGGCAAGGTCAAGGGGTGCGTGGATATCCTTCTCTTCGAGTGCAGCGATAACATCTCTGAGAAGCGTTTTAAAAAATTCCTTCCGGAATTGGGTCTTGCTCTCTTTAGTCGCGCACCGAGCTGTCGCTGAACTGGACGCGCACGACCGTGCCGGCCTCGACCTCCGTGCCGGCGGCGATGCTCTGCGAGATGGCGCGCACGGTGGACGAGCTCGCGTTCGTCGCGCCGGAGACGCCCATGATGAGCCCCGCGTTCACGATCTTCTGGTTTGCGGTCGCGGCGCTGTCGCCCACGACGTTCGGCACGATGCACTTGTCGGTCGACTTCTCCGCGCCGAGGTAGAGGATGATCTCCGCGCTGTTCGGCACGATCGCGCCGCCGACAGGCGTCTGGTCGGTAACGGTATCGCCGCTGCCGACGGTGCGGCAGGTAAAGCCGCTGGCGGCGAGCCTCTCGACTGCCGCGTCCTTGCCCAGGCCGATGACGTTCGGCACGGTCTTATCCGCGCCGACGAGCTCTTCGGCGGTGTAGCTCGGCTCGATGCCGAGGTAGGGCAGGATCTCGCTCATGACGGAGCTGGCGATGGGCGCGACCATGTTGCCGCCGGAAACGTAGGTCCCGGTCCACTTGTTCGGCTCGTCGAGCGTGAGGAGCATCATCACCTGCGGGTCGTCCGCGGGCGCGAAGCACACGAAGGAAACGATGACGTTGCCGCCGACCTTATCCGCCGTGCCGGTCTTGCCGCCGATGCGGTAGCCCGCGACCTGACCGTTCTTGCCCGTGCCGCTTGTGACCTCATACTCCATGATGTCGCGCACAAGCGCGGACGTCTCCTCGGAGACGACCTGACGGATGGGCGTGGAGTCGTGCTTGGAGACGACGTTGCCGTCCTGGTCGGTGATCTCTTCGACAAGATAGGGCGTATAGAGGTAGCCGCCGTTGACGCAGGCGCACTGCGCCGCCAGCAGCGCGATGGGCGTGACGTTGAAGTTCTGGCCGAAGGCGTAGCACGCCAGCGCCAGCGTCGAATATTTAATTTCGCTGTTGACGAAGCCGCTGGCCTCGCCCGTGGTGTCGACGCCGGTCTTCTCCGTCAGGCCAAAGTCCAGCATGTACTGGTAAAACTTGTCGTTGCCGATGCGAAGGCCGATGTTGATGAACGCGGGGTTGCAGGAGTTGGCGAACGCCTGCGTCAGGTTTTGCTGGCCGTGACCGGGCGCGCGCTTGGAGCAGTTGATGGTCTCGCCCTCGATCTTTACGCTGCCGCTGCAATAGAAGCCCGTGTTCAGGTCGACAACGTTTTCCTCAAGCGCCATCGCGAGCGTCAGTGTTTTGAACGTGGAACCCGGTTCGTAGGTGTCGTTGATGGCCTTGCTGCGCCACTGCTTGTTGAGAAGGTCTCTCATGTTTTCGAGGACCTGCTCCTCCGTCATGCCGGAGGTCAGAAAGTCGTTGTAGACCGTGCCGGGGGAATTCAAGTCGTAGGTCGGCAGCGACGCCATCGCCAGCACCGCGCCGGTGTTGACATCCATGACGATGCCCTCGGCGCCCTTGCCAGTGCCGAAGCGCGCCTCGAGCTCCTGCACACCTTTCTCAAGGTAATACTGGATGGTCGTGTCGAGCGTCGTGTGCAGGTCGCAGCCGTTTTCCGCGTCGAAATACTGGTCGTACTGGTAGAGCACGGAGCGGCCGTCGCGGTCGCGCGCGGTGACGACCATACCGTTCTCGCCGGTCAGCTCGTCGTTGTACGCCGCCTCAAGGCCCATCGCGCCGCCGTTTTCATTGGCAAAGCCGATGACCTGTGAGGCGAGCGTCCCCTTGGGATAGGTTCTCTTGCTCGTCGGACGAATGAAAACGCCCTTGAGGTCGTTCTCATTGATGAATTCGCGCACCTTGTCGGCGAGCTCATCGTCCGCTTTTTTCTTGAGCTCTTCGTACTGCGAGTTCGTTTTCTCCATCTTTTTGAGGATGTCAGCGGGGTCAAGGTCCAGAATTTCAGCAAGGCCGCCCGCGATCAGGTTTTGATCCTGATCGTTTTCGATGATCTCCTTCGGAGAGATGAAAATATCCTCCGCCGAGGCGGACATCGCTAGGATGGTGCCGTTTCGATCGTAGATCGTGCCGCGGCTCGCCTCCACCGTGGTGCGCAGCGTTTGCTGGCGCACAGCGACGGACTGGAGCTCGTCATGCTCGGTGATCTGCCAGTGATAGAGTTGGGTGAAGAGCAGCACAAACGTCAGCACGCCGAACACGCCCAGAAGCAGCAGCGTTCTTGACTGGATGACGCGGTTTGCGCGGCGCGCGGATTCCGGGCGTCTCTTCTGATTCTGGGGTCCTGCCACAGTCGTTCATCCTCCTTAAAGACGGAAAAGGAGTAAGGAAGCTCCTTACTCCTTATGTATAGCTTCGCTCATTTGAAATATTCCACCACCGCGCACACGCCGCTGCCCAGCGAGGAAAACACCTTGCTGAGCACGTTCGTGCTCTTTTGCTGGTAGACGACCACGCTGTCGGATTCCGACAGGTCGATGTAGTAGACCTGCGAGGAGCTGGGCTTGGCCATGCCTGCCGCGGCCGCCGCCTCCTTGATGGTCGTGAGGTCGAAGGTCTTTTCATAGCGCGTGAGCAGCGCGACGTGCTCATCCTCGAGCGCCGAGATCTCCTTCTGCACGGAGACGACCTGCGAGGAGATCTCCGTCAGTTGTGCGCGGCACATGATCATCAGCGCGACCATGGCGGCCAGCGCCGCAAAGCCGCACAGCGCGCCGAGCGAGACTCTTTCGCGCGGGCGACGGACGGGAGCCGCCTTCTGCTGCGGCCTGCGCTGCGGCGGACGCATGAATTCCTCGCGGCGCTCGTGCTCACGCCCGTACTCGCGCTCGCGGCGGAGCCTGCGCTGGCGCTCCTCATACGCGGGGTCATAGGCAAGGTTGCCATCGACGCGGCCGCCGGTATATCTCATATGCTGATTTTTGCGGCTGGCCATAGTCGACGCTTCCCTTCCGGTCAATTTCTGATGGTTTTCAACACTTTTCCGCCACCCTCAGCTTGGCGCTGCGGGCGCGGGGATTTTCTGCAAGCTCTTCCTCGCCCGAAACGATGGGCTTTCTCGTCACGAGCCTGATCTTCGGCGTTCTGCCGCATACGCACACCGGGAATTCCGGCGGGCAGATGCAGCCCTGCGCCAGCTCCTGGAACTTCCGCTTGACGATGCGGTCCTCGAGCGAATGGAACGTGATGACGGCGAGCCGCCCTCCGCTCCTGAGATTCTCCGCCGCCGCATCAAGCATCGGCGGAAGCTCGCCCAGCTCGTCGTTCACGGCGATGCGGATGGCCTGAAAGCTTCTTTTCGCGGGGTGCTGCTTTTCGCGCAGCGCGCTCGCGGGCATGGCCGAACGGATGATATCGGCGAGCTCAAGCGTCGTTTCGATGGGCTTTTGCTCGCGGTGCTGGCAAATTCTCTTCGCGATGGCAGGCGCGTAGCGCTCCTCGCCGTATTCAAAGAGGATGCGGCGCAGCTCCTCGTAGGGCCATGTGTTCACGACCTCGCGCGCGGTCAGCGCGGCGGACTCGTCCATGCGCATATCGAGCGGCGCGTCCTGCTTGTAGGAAAAGCCGCGCTGCGCCTCGTCAAGCTGCGGGGAGGAAACGCCCAGGTCAAAGAGCATTCCGTCCACGCCTTGGATGCCGAGCTCATGCAGGACATTCCCCAGCGCGCTGAAGTTGCTGTGCACGAGCGTGACCCTGTCCATATAGTCGCCGAGGCGACAGGTCGCCGCTTCGATCGCTGTTTCGTCGCGATCCAGCGCGATGAGCCGCCCCGTTGTCAGGCGGCGCACGATCTCGAGCGAGTGCCCCGCGCGGCCGAGCGTGCCGTCCACATAAACGCCGTCCGGTTTGATGGCGAGCGCATCGAGGCACTCGTGCAGCAGCACCGGCTTATGGCCGTAGTTCTCTTCCATATCAGAATCCCAGCTCTTCCATCACCGCGGCCAGATTCTCGGGATTGAGCTCCTCGGCCTCGATCTCCGCCCACTTCTCCGCGTTCCAGATCTCAGCGCGGTTGGAAACGCCGATCACGACCACGTCCTTTTCAAGATGCGCGTAGGCCCTGAGCTTCTGCGGCAGCACGATGCGCCCCTGCGCGTCGGGCTCGCACTTGGCGGCGTTAGCAAAGAGCGGACGCATGGCCTTGGTCTTCGTGTAGGGCAGGCTTTCAAACTTTTCGGTGAAGCGCGCCCAGGAGGAATCGGAATAGACGCTCAGGCAGGAGTCCATGCCCATGGTGACATAAAACGTGTCGCCGAGCTCCTCGCGCAGCTTCGCGGGAATGAACAGCCGCCCCTTGGTGTCGATCGTGTGCTGATACTGACCCGTCACGGCGGCTCCCCCCTTTTTTCGTCCGGTTTCGCATCGAAGGGGCGCGAAAACGCGGCCTTTTCCTCTCTTTTGAAAAAGCCGTGCGCTGTCTCTTTCGGTGCTCGTGTGGGAAAGCAAACCATTTTTGTGGTACAATGCCCCACTTTCCCCCACCTTTGTTTTGAGTATACGAGATTCACATAAAAATTGCAAGCAGAAATTTTCCTGTAATTTCAAGCCTTTCGGCGCTTTTTCTTCGGAAAAGGCGCCGCGGGACGTCCGCAATCCAAACAGATGTTTTATTCTCTTGCGGTGCAAAAAAGGAGCGCCACAACATCTTGTGGTGCTCCTTTATGTAAAGTCAAAATATAGATTATGTCTACCGGGCGCCTTGGTTTTTGTCGATTTCGACAAAATTTATTTGCTGCTTATTGTTGTTTTTCAGCGGACTGCGCCAGTTCCTCGCGTTTTTTCTGCATCTGCTCGGCAGAAGCGGCGCGGAAGCGCACGCGGGACTGCTTGACCTCCTCGAGCGCCATCTGGATGGCCTCCTCGGTGCGGCGCAGCGCATCCTCGGTGTACTCGTTGGCCACGCGGTACATCTCGCGCGAGCGGTCCTCGGCCTTTTTGATGATCTCGTGGCTCTTTTCGCGGGCGATACCGAGCACCTCGGTCTCGGAGACCTTGTTCTTCGCGTCCTGCTCGGCCTGCTGCATCATGCGCTCGACGTCGCGCTTAGCGGCCTTGACATAGTCCTCCTTGGCGCGGACGAGCTCCTGCGCGCGGGAAAGCTCCACCGGGAGCTGCGCGCGGATCTCGTCGAGCAGGTCGAGCGCCTCGTCGCGGTTCAGAATGCACTTGTCGCTCGTCAGCGGCGCGTTCTTCGCGCCGTCGATCATTTCATAAAGCATATCCAGAAGATGCTGCACATCGTTATTCGCCATGGTTTCTCCATCCTTTCACAAGCTCCGCCGCGCGCAGCGGCATATATTTTTCAAGGTCTTGGCCGTATTTGATCATCTCTCGCACCATCGTGGAGCTGATGTGCTGATACCTCGGCTCCGCGACGAGCAGCACCGTTTCAAGAGCGCCGTCCGACACGTCGCGGTAGATGAGCGAGAGCTGCTGCTCGGCGTCAAAATCCACGCTGTTGCGCACGCCGCGCACCAGAAACTGCGCGCCCCTGCGCAGGGCATAATCGGTCAGAAGGCCGCCGCCGAGCTCCGCCTCCACGTTGGGAAACTCCGCGACGCTCACGCGCATGAGCGTGAGCTTCTGCTCGTCGGTAAACATCGGGTGCGTCTTCTCCCCGTTCGGCACGATGGACACATACACGCGGTCGAAGAGCCTTGACGCGCGCGCGATGATGTCCCGGTGCCCGATCGTCACGGGGTCGAACGAGCCGGGAAAGACCGCGATCTTCATGCCTCTTCCTCCCCCGCGCGGTGATAGATGCTCACCTTGATCTTGCCGTAGCGGTACTCCCGATATAAGCCGTACGGCGCGGGAAGCTCAGGCAGCGCCTGGTGCTGCGGACTTTCCGCGACCATTATACCATCGGGGGATAAAATGTCAAACGACGCGATCTTCTCCATCGCCTGGGCAAGAAGGCCGCTTTCGTACGGCGGATCGAGGAAGATAATGTCGAACCGGCCGCTCTGCGTGCCGAGCGCGGCGAGAGAATCGCCGCAGATGACCTGCGCATTCTCCTCAAGGCGGCACAGCGCGAGATTTTCGCGCACAAGCTTGACCGCGTCCGCGCGCTTATCGACAAAAAGCGCGCTTTTTGCCCCACGCGAAAGCGCCTCGATGCCGAGCTGCCCCGTGCCCGCAAAAAGATCGAGCACGCGCGCATCCTCCACGTCGAACTGGATACAATTAAAAATACTTTCCTTGACCTTGTCGGTCGTCGGCCGGGTCTCCATGCCCTTCAGCTCGCCCAGCCGCCGTCCGCGCGCCGAGCCTGTGATCACTCTCATAGCTTCTTCCTCCCCTGCGCCGAAATACGGGCGCAAGCTCTCTTAGGTTTCCATAATACGAGAATTTCCGTTCATTTTCAATAGACACGTTGACATTTTCCCGCATTTTGCGCAAAATATTTTCTCTTGTTATTCCCGCACGCTTCGTATATAATGATACGGAATAGTGATATGGTCACATTTTATCGACCAGGGAGAAAGGAGTATCTTCCATGATCAGGCTACAGACTGAAAAGGGCGAGATCAGCATTTCTGATGCCGCTCTGTCCAATATTACCGGCGCCGCGGCTACGAGCTGCTTCGGCGTCAAGGGCATGGCCTACCGCTCGATGACGGACGGTCTTGTCCACCTGCTGCGCCGCGAAGCGATGAGCAAGGGCGTGCGCATCATTCCCCACGAAGAGGGCGATATTTCCATCGAGCTGCACATCATCGTCGAGCACGGCGTCAACATTGCCGCCGTTTGCCGCTCGATCATCAATCAGGTGCGCTATATGGTCAGCGAAAACACCGGCGCAAGCATCCGCAGCATCGACGTTTGCGTCGACAGCATGAATATGTAAAAACCGAGGAGGACATCATCCTATGCACGATACCATCAATGGTGCCATGTTCAAGGAGATGCTGCTCTTCGGCACCGTCTCCATCACGCAGGCACAGCAAGCCATCAATGATCTGAATGTGTTCCCCGTTCCCGACGGCGACACGGGCACGAATATGAGCCTCACCATCCAGACCGCGGCGCAGGAGCTCAAAAAGCTCGAGCCCGCAACGGTCGATCAGGCCGCCTCCGTCACGGCGTCCGCGCTGCTGCGCGGCGCGCGCGGCAACTCCGGCGTCATTCTGTCGCTTCTCTTCCGCGGCATCTCCAAGGAGCTCAAGGGCTGCAAGGAGGCCGACGGCGCGGCGTTTGCCGCCGCGCTTCAGGAGGGTGTCGCCGCGGCGTATAACGCCGTGATGAAGCCCGCCGAGGGCACGATCCTGACCGTTTCGCGTCTCGCCGCCGAGCGCGCCGTGAACGCGGCCGAGGAGCACAACAGCGTTGAATACGTCATCGAGCAGGCCATCGCTCAGGGCGAGATCACGCTCGCGCAGACGACCGACATGAATCCGGTCCTCAAAAAGGCCGGCGTGGTCGACGCGGGCGGCAAGGGCTTCCTGCTCATTCTGGGCGGTATGCTCAGCGCCCTGCGCGGCGAGGCGCGCCCCGAGCTCACAGCGGAGGATACGCAGGAGAAGGCGGACTTTGCCATGCTTTCCGAAGAGGATATCACCTTCACGTTCGACACCGTGTTCATCGTCCGCAAGAGCGGGCGCAGCATCGAGCCGTTCCGCCGCTTCCTCGACGGCATCGGCGATTCTCTCGTCATCGGCGAGGACGACGAGGCCTTCAAGGTCCACGTCCACACCGATATTCCGGGCGAGGCGCTGAGCGAAGCGCAGAAGTACGGTACGCTCGAGCTCGCGAAGATCGAGAATATGCGCACGCAGGCCCAGCAGCTTGCCGCGGGCGGCAAGGCCCAGTCCACCGACGATCTCGAGGCCATCGAGCAGGAGCTCGAAGCCGCCGAGCACGAAGATGCCGGTGAAGCGGAGCCCGAAAAGGACTTCGGCTTCCTCGCCGTCTGCGCGGGCGATGGCCTTGCGAGCGTCTTCACCGACCTCGGCGCCGACGGCGTCATCAGCGGCGGGCAGACCATGAACCCCTCGACCGAGAGCATCCTGAAGGAGATCAAAAAGGTCCGCGCGCACACGGTCTTTGTCCTGCCGAACAACAAGAACATCATCATGGCCGCGCAGCAGTGCGCGGGCCTGACGGAGAAAAAGGTCATCGTCATCCCCACCGCCTCCATCCCGCAGGGCGTGAGCGCGATGATGGCCGTTGACCCCGACGCGGACAGCGCCGAGGCCATCGAGCAGGCCATGACGGGCGCGGCACAGTGCGTCTCCACCGCGCAGATCACCTACGCCGCGCGCAACTCCGACTTCGACGGCTTCGATATCCACGAGGGCGACTATCTGGCGCTGCTGGACGGCAAGCTGCTCGGCACCGACCGCGACGTCTCCGCGCTGCTCGACGGGCTCTCCGACGAGGCAGCGTCCCGCGAAGCGGAGTTCATCACCGTCTTCTACGGCGAGGATGTGAATGAAGAGGACGCGCACAAGGCGTGCGACGCCTTCACCCGCAAGTGCCCGGATGCCGAGGTCAATCTGATCTGCGGCGGCCAGCCGGTCTACTACTATATCATTTCGATCGAATAACCCAAACGGCAAGGAAAGCCGGAGCGGACGGAACCGCTCCGGCTTTTTCGCTGTCTATGGACATATTCCCCTTCACAGGCACTTCATCCGCCTGCCGAGCATCTGCATCAGCAGATCCGCGTGGCGGTATTCGTCCGCGCTCATCGCCGCAAACAGCTTGCTGAGGCACAGATCCAGCGTCTCCTCTCCCGCGCGGGCGTAATTGTAGCCCGCACAGGCCTCCGCATGGTAGAGGCTGCGCAGCAGCGCGCAGAGGTCGCACGTATCCGGCTGCTCCACGCACACGCGCGGGCAGTATGCCTTGCCGGTGATTAAGTAGATCGCGGCAGCCAGATCGCGCGCGTGGCGCTTCTCGTCCTCGCTCAGCGCGCGGAAGGCTCGCGCCATCTCGCGCCGCGGCGTGCACGAGGAGAGATACGCGTACACCTGCGCGTCGCCAAGTTCCTCGCGCAGAAAGCCCTGCAGCACCTCGACCGATACGCTTGCCTCGCTGCCCATGCAGCAAGGGTTCGCCTCCGCGCCCGGGAGCGTGAGCTCGCTATCCTGTGCGCTCATCTGTGTGTTTGCATTGTCCGCCATCGGGTACGGGTCCTCCCCCGGCGCGACGCGCTTCCACACCTCGCGGCATGCTTCATAGTCGCAGGCGCAGGGCTTTTTTATTTCCGTCATGTTCTTCTTCCCCTTTCCGGAACGGTTCTCGTCTCTATCCTATGCGTGCATTTTTCAGGCGTGCAGAGCCGATATTTTCCTATTTCCCGCAGGGAAAAAGAAAATCTTGAAAATCGCACCTCTCTCGTTGATTTTTTCCATTTTTTCTGGTAAACTACATTTGTTTTGTATTTTTGTGCATTTTGTTGCATTTGCAACTTTTCATTCTCTGCCATCCGGTTCATACTAAAGACAAGCAATGGCAGTTTCTGTAAGGAGGTCTTCTTTTCATGCTGGAACTGAAGCACATCACCTATACCGTCTCCACCCCTGAGGGAGAGCAGACGATCTTAAACGACATTTCCATCGACATTCCTGACCGCAAGCTCATCGTCTTCACCGGCCCCAACGGCGGCGGCAAGACGACGCTCGCCAAGGTCATCATGGGTCTCGTCACGCCCACCGGCGGCCAGATCCTCTACAACGGGCAGGATATCACGCACCTCGGCATCACCGAGCGCGCGCGCCTCGGCATCAGCTACGGCTTTCAGCAGCCGCCGCGCTTCAAGGGCATCACCGTGCGCGACCTGCTGACCATCGCCTCGGGCAACGATGCGCTCAGCAAGGACAAGTGCTGCAAGTACCTCACGCAGGTGGGCCTGTGCGCCAATGACTATCTCGACCGCGAGGTCGACGTCTCCCTTTCCGGCGGCGAGGTCAAGCGCATCGAGATCGCGACGCTGCTCGCCCGCGGCAGCGAGCTGATGATCTTCGACGAGCCGGAGGCCGGCATCGACCTGTGGAGCTTCGCCCGGCTGACGGAGACCTTTGAGCAGATCCATCAGCAGCACCGGGCCACCATGATCATCATCTCCCATCAGGAGCGCATCATCCGTCTGGCGGACGAGATCGTGGTCATCTCCGGCGGGCAGATCGCCCACCGGGGCAATACGGAGGAGATCTTCCCCCTGATTTTGGCGGACACCCTGGGCGGCTGTCCCGTACTGGAGCACAAGGAGGTGCAGCTATGATCACCGAGATCGACGCCAGCCTGCTGGAAAAGATCGCAGACCTCACCGGCAAGCCCGTGGGGGCCTTCAACATCCGCAAGGACATGGGCTGCGAGGCCCGTCAGTCCACGGAGCATATCGCCATCGACCCCCGTGCCGACGGCAAGCCCGGTATCGACATCCACTTCAAGGAGGGTACCAAGGGAGAGACCTGCCACATCCCCGTCATCATCAGTCAGACGGGCATGAGCGACATGGTGTATAACGACTTCTATGTAGCCGATGACTGCGACGTTACCATTGTGGCGGGCTGCGGCATCCACAACTCCGGCTGCGACGAGAGCCGCCACGACGGCATCCACACCTTCCACATCGGCAAGAACTGCCGCGTGCGCTACACGGAGAAGCACTACGGCGAGGACGCCAAGGGCGAGACCGGCAAGAACATCATGAACCCCCAGACCATTGTCTATCTGGGGGAGAACTCCACCATGCAGATGGACACCATCCAGATCCGGGGCATCGACTCCACCCTGCGGGACACCCAGTTCTACTGCGAGGCCGGCAGCGAGGTGGTGGTGACGGAGCGTTTGCTGACCCACGGGGCCCAGACCGCCGAAAGCGACATGACCATCCAGCTCAACGGCGAGGGGGCCAAGGGCCGTGTCATCTCCCGCTCCGTGGCGCAGGACACCTCCCGTCAGGTGTTCCACCCGGTGATGGTGGGCAACAGCCAGTGCTTTGGCCATGTGCAGTGCGACTCCATCATCATGGGGCAGGCCCACATCGAGTCCATCCCCGCCATCACCGCCAACTGTCCGGACGCCCAGCTGATCCACGAGGCCGCCATCGGCAAGATCGCCGGTGACCAGCTGCTGAAGCTGGAGACACTGGGTCTTTCCCCGGAGGAAGCGGAGGAGACCATCCTCAAGGGCTTTCTGGCGTAAACGAATCGTATATTTTTGCCGCAATTCTACCATTTGTTATCACTCCCCCATAAAATGTCCCCTCCTGCCGGCGCAGGAGGGGGCATTTTCGTTTACAGGTCAAATTCCTTGATGCGGGAGGTGCGCTCCTCCATGGGGACGTAGTGGCCCCGAATGGTGACGGCCCGGTAGGCCGGACGCATGATGCGGTGACCGGTGATGACCTCCTCCATGCGGTTGGCGCACCAGCCTGCAATACGGGCGGAGGCGAACAGCGGCGTGAACACATCCTCCGGGATGTCCAGCATGGTATACACCAGCCCGGAGTACATATCCACGTTGGCGCACATGGGCGTATCGCCGT
>OHAN01002511.1_pt1 | contig 12215 bp, 8 predicted proteins | sample 1577121 | NCBI WGS metagenome assembly OHAN01 (sample SAMEA3541554, study PRJEB24748) | human gut metagenome | biome: human gut; feature: human-associated habitat; material: faeces | place: China | collected 2012 | reverse complement strand
AATCACGGGTATTATAGCCGTGAGTGTCAGACTCAAACACAGGAGAAAAATAGATAGCATTTGCACCTGTCTTTTTAATATGAGAAATCCAGTCATTGACCTTTAGGATACGGTGGTTAAGTACACCATCATTCTCAAATGGTGCGCCACAAAATCCCAGAGGATATATCTGATAAAATACACTTTCATATGCCCACATAGCAGTACCTCCATATATAGTAGTGTTATTGATATTATAACACGTAATGACGAGATATAGTGATTATTTGTTTAGGAAAATGTTATAAAATAGTAATATTTTAATTACCAAAGTATGTTGTAATAAATGTATACAATGATTTATACTTATAAAGACAGGGAAAAGGTCAAAAGTCCTTTTTGCTTTTATGATAAAACTTTAGAACTTGGGACCTACCTAATAGAAAAAAAGAAATAAAAAGCTGTGAATTATAAAAGAACAGGAGATAGGGAATGCTTCAGATTCAACATATACGCAAGGAATACAGAACAGGAAAGCTTGTTCAGAAGGCACTTGATGATGTGTCGCTGAACTTAAGGGATAGTGAATTCGTGGCTATTCTTGGACCCAGTGGTTCTGGTAAAACGACTCTTCTTAATATAATAGGAGGTCTTGACAGATACGATAGTGGTGACCTTATCATCAATGGAATATCAACCAAAAAGTATAAGGACAGGGACTGGGATTCATATCGTAACCATACGATAGGCTTTGTATTCCAGAGTTATAATCTGATACCGCACCAGACAGTTCTTTCCAATGTAGAGCTGGCACTTACAATATCAGGTATATCAAGGTCGGAGAGAAGAAAACGTGCTATAGATGCGTTAGAGAAGGTTGGACTTGGTGAACAGATTCACAAGAAGCCTAATCAGATGTCAGGTGGACAGATGCAGAGGGTTGCTATTGCAAGAGCACTTGTAAATAATCCTGATATCCTGCTTGCCGATGAGCCCACAGGAGCACTTGATACCGAGACAAGTATCCAGATTATGGAGCTTTTAAAGGAGATATCAAAGGACAGACTTATAATTATGGTAACTCATAATCCGGAGCTTGCCAAAGATTATTCTACAAGGATAGTCAGATTGTTAGATGGTGTGATAACTGATGACTCTGATCCATATTCGTTAGAAGATATGGAAGCTGATATTAAGGCTAAAGAGGCTGCTAAGGTTAAGGCATCAGAAAAGAAGAATAAGAAGTCAGGAAAGAAGCAGAAAACATCTATGTCATTCTTTACAGCGCTATCACTTTCCTTTAATAACCTGATGACTAAGAAAACAAGAACGATTCTTACTGCATTTGCAGGAAGCATAGGAATTATCGGTATTGCAATGATTCTTTCTATCTCAAATGGTATCCAGTTATACATTGACAGAGTTCAGAGAGACACGCTTTCAAGCTATCCTATAACGCTTCAGGCAGAGTCGATTGATATAAGCAGTATGGTTACAAGCATGACGGGCAATTCTGATTCAGCAGAGCATGAGGATAAGTCTAAAATATATTCTAACGATATCATGGGTGACATGATTAATACCATGGTAAAGGAAGTTAAGAGCAATAACCTTTCAGAGTTTAAGAAATACATTGAAAACGGCGGCTCTGACATTAAGTCATATGTAAGTGATATCCAGTATTCATATGATGTTCCTCTTAACATTTATATGAAGGATACTTCTAACGGTGTAGAGCAGTTAAACCCAAGTACAATGTTTGATTCGATATATGGCGAGGGTGCAACAAGCACATCTTCTGCAATGTCATCAGGCATGGGTATGGGGATGTTTTCTAACAGCAGTGTGTGGAACCAGCTTTTAGGAAACCAGCAGGTTCTTGATGAGCAGTATGATGTCCTCGCAGGACACTGGCCAGAGAATTACAACGAGGTTGTGCTTGTTACAGATAAGAATAACGAGGTTGATGATTATACACTTTACTCATTAGGACTTAAAGACCCTGAGGAAGTAAGAACACTCTTTAAGAAAATGATGGTTGGTGAATCATACGAAACAGAAAAGGATATAAGCTATACATTTGACGAGATACTTGATACAGAGTTTAAGCTTGTTATGCCTACGGACATGTATAAGTACAATGATGTGACCGGTACATGGGACGATTACAGCAAAGATGATAAGTATATGACAAATGTTGTAAATAACGGAACTGACATTAAAGTATGTGGAATAATCAGACCTAATGATGACGCAGTCAGCACTTCAATTTCAAGTGGAATCGGTTATACAGCAAAGCTTACTGAATATATTATCGAAGAAGTAAAAAACAGTGAGATTGCCAAGGCACAGCTTGCTGATACAAGCGTTGATGTATTTACAGGAGTTCCATTTGACAATGACAGGAATACAGAGATTACAATGGATGATGTAAATGCATATATGGCAACACTTTCACCAGAGGAAAGCGCTCAGATGCAGGCAATGACAAGTGGAATGAGCGATGATCAGATACTACAGCTTTTCTCAGCGTCACTAAAGGCTAGAACAACAGATGCAACATTAGACAGCAATAAGTCAAAGCTTGGAATTACAGACCTTGATACACCTTCACAGATAGATATATATGCAACTGATTTTGATTCTAAGGAGAAGGTTCAGAATATTATTAAGGACTATAATAAGTCACAGCAGGACGATGGCAAAGAAGAAAATGTTATTAACTACACAGATTATGTTGGAATAATGATGTCTTCAGTGAGCACAATTATTAATGCAATCTCTTATGTATTAATAGCATTTGTTGCAATATCACTTATAGTTTCTTCGATAATGATAGGTATTATCACATACATTTCAGTACTTGAAAGAACTAAGGAAATTGGAGTATTAAGAAGTATTGGTGCTTCTAAGAAAGATGTTTCAAGAATATTCAATGCAGAGACACTTATTGAAGGTTTTGTCTCAGGCGCACTCGGCATTGTTGTAACTTTATTATTGTGCATACCTGCAAATGCGTTGATTAAGCACCTTACAGACATTTCCAATGTTGCACAGCTTCCGGTTGCAGGAGGAGTAATACTTATAATAATAAGCATGTTCCTTACATTTATTGCCGGACTTATCCCGGCAAAGCTTGCAGCTAAAAAAGACCCTGTTGTTGCATTAAGAAGTGAATAATGTCTTTACTTTAAAACTTCACTGTGTTAAAATTTAAAAGTGATAAGCCAATGCTATTTTGGAAAACCGGGGTGGACAATTATGAATAATAAGTTAAAGACACAGGCTGTTGAGCAGCTTTTTCAGGCAATATTAAGTCTTAAGGATTTAGATGAAGCATACGATTTCTTTGAGGATGTATGTACAATTAACGAGATTTTATCCTTATCCCAGAGATTTGAGGTTGCCAAGATGTTAAGAGAACACAGGACATATCTTGATATTGCGGAGAAGACAGGTGCGTCTACTGCGACAATCAGCAGGGTAAACCGTTCGCTTAATTATGGTAATGACGGGTATGACAGAGTATTTGAAAGACTTGGCATGCTTGAGAAAGAGTCAGAAGACAATAAGTAATCAATATGAAGCAATGTAAAAGGGAACTGTCAGTACTGGCAGTTCCCTTAATTTATACGGATTATTTCTTTTTGTCTGTTTTATCAGACTTCTCAGGCTGCTTTGGCGCATGCTTGGCAGAGTAATCATCAATCAGACTTTCAATCATGTTCTTCTTCATGTATACATCAAAGCTTAAAAGACATACAAGACTGAAGAACTGTAAGAATTCTCTGTCATCATCATCCTTTACATCTGTAAATGCATTACTTGCCTGTTCAGACTTTGCAAATATATCTTTAGATAAGGGTCTTGCAAGAGAGGATTCCATTGAAAAAATCTCTTTATATATATAATCCAGATCCGGCTTGGAACCTTCATCAAAGAATTTCTCAGTGAGAGGATTGAGCATTTTCTGTATATCACTTATTGAGAGAATGTTCTTAAAGTAATAGATAAATGTAAGGATATATATATGCTCCTTAGAGTACTTTTTCTTTACTGGTGATGGCAGCAGATTGTTCTTGGCATAGTTGTTAATCATCGTTTTGGTTAGTACTTTATCATCAGTGGTACGCTTTGTATCGTGAAGATGTTCATACATAAATGTTGTAACCTGATCCATGTACAGGTTGATGTTAGGTACATCACCAGGTTTTATATAGTTAAGAGCGGACATATCCTTAAGAATACCGCTCATAAGCTCTTTAATATCGTCGTTCATATGTTCCTCATTTCTTTAAAAATGCGTATTCATGAGAGAATACATTTATATTAATGCTTAAGCTATATTATATAGTTTTTAAAACCACATTTCAAGTAGGAATAATATAATGAACTTTAGCATAGTGTATTGTGCATATTATGATATTTTAATATTTATTACAATGGTATAAAATATGCTTCATAGGAGCAAATATTCGTGACTTTTTACTCCTGATATATTATAATTAAAAAGGTTTTTAGAATTCTGGGAGACAGAATTCAGATGCACCAGAGGGTGATGTGTGCCAGAAAGGGGCACAGGAATGGAGGATTATTATGGGTATTTTAACAAGATTCAAGGACATTATGAGCGCTAACATCAATGCACTTCTTGATAAGTGTGAGGATCCAGAGAAGATGATTGACCAGTACATGAGAAATCTTGAGAGCGACCTTGGAAAGGTTAAGGCAGAGACAGCTTCAGTTATGGCTGAGGAGACAAGATGTAAAAGAGAGCTTGATGAATGCACAGCAGATGTTGCCAAGTATCAGTCATATGCAGAAAAGGCTCTTAAGGCTGGCAATGAGGCAGATGCAAGAACATTCCTTGAGAAGAAGCAGCAGTTAGTTTCTAAGCAGGCTACATTACAGCAGACATATAATATTGCAGCAGACAATGCAGCTAAGATGCGTCAGATGCATGATAAGCTCTGCAAGGATATCCAGTCTCTTGAAGCAAGAAGAGATGCAGTTAAGGCTAAGGTTGCAGCAGCTAAGGCTCAGGAGAGAATTAACAAGGTTGGTTCAAGTGTTAATAGTGTTGGAACAAGCATGGATGCGTTCAGTAAGATGGAAGCTAAGGCTAACAAGATGCTTGACCAAGCTAATGCAATGGCAGAGCTTAACCAGACACAGCTTGAGGCAGATGTTGACAGTCTTGCAGCTAAGTATGATGCAGAGCCGGCTAACACAGCAGTTGATGATGAATTAGCAGCACTTAAGGCTCAGATGGGCTTATAATTCAGAAGCACATTTATAACAAGATAAGCAATACATAGATAAGGAGAGGGAACATGGGATTATTCAAAGGGCAGTTTGCCAATGTAGTTGAATGGGAAGAGTACAGAGATGATATAATCTTCTGGAAATGGACCAACAGAGAAATCAAGAAAGGCAGTAAGCTGATTATCCGCGCCGGCCAGGATGCAATCTTTATGTACAATGGTAAGATTGAAGGCATTTTTAAGGACGAGGGAAGCTTTGATATTGAATCACAGATTATTCCATTCTTATCAACACTTAAAGGCTTTAAGTTTGGCTTCAACAGTGGAGTAAGAGCTGAAGTTTTATTCGTTAATACTAAGGAATTCACAGAGAAGTGGGGAACTAAGAATCCTATTCTTATTCCAACACAGGCACTTCCAGGTGGCATGCCAATAAGAGCTTTCGGTAACTTCTCGTTTTCAGTATCTGATTACATTACGCTTATAGACAAGGTAGCAGGTGTAAAGCAGATGTACACTGTTGCAGATGTTAAGGAAAGAATATCAGCAGTTCTTGACCAGCTTCTTATGAAGTGGATTTCTAAAGAAGGCAAGGATATGTTTAATCTTCAGGCTAATGCTTATGATATCTCAGCGGGTATTAAGACAGACCTTGATATGGAGATGAGCAAGTTAGGAATCACAATAACAAGCTTTACTATCTCAAGCTTCTCTTATCCGGAAGAAGTACAGAAGATGACTAATAAGGCAGCTTCTCAGGCAATGGTTGGAGATATGAACAGATATACACAGATGGCTATGGCTGATAGTATCGGCAATTCAAGAGGCGGTTCGAATATTGCCAGTGATATGATGCAGCTCCAGATGGGAATGCAGGTTGGACAGCAGATGATGAATAACATGAATACTGCAATGAATAATAATGCAAATGTGTCAGGTGGCACAGCACCTAAGTTCTGTCCTAACTGTGGAACACCAACTAATGGCGCTAAGTTCTGTTCTAACTGTGGAACAAAGCTTGCATAAGCTGACAATTAGTAATATGTGAATTTAATAAATAACAATCAGGGATGTTGTCATATTGGCTTGGCAACATCCCGTTGTTTTTGTATAATGTGGTAGTTGGCAGAAATAAGGTGGATATAGATTTCACATTTGCATGAAGGTGGATATATGAGATTAGAAGATTTGAATGACAGCCAGAAAAGGGCAGTTAAATATACAGATGGCGCGCTGCTTATTATTGCCGGGGCAGGCTCTGGAAAGACGCGTGTGCTTACGAACAGAATTGCATATTTAATAGAAGAATGTGGAGTAGACCCATATAATATTATGGCAATTACATTTACTAATAAAGCTGCAAGAGAGATGAAAGAACGAGTTGAGACTACTGTGGCGCAGGGTGCAGGGGCTGTATGGGTAAGTACATTCCACTCAACATGCGTGAGAATTTTAAGAAGATACATAGACAGAATTGGATACGATAATAACTTTACGATATATGATACGGACGACCAGAAGTCTGTAATCAAGGATATATGTAAGAAGATGAATATAGATACGAAGATGCTTAAAGAGCGTGCAATTATGAGTAAGATTTCATCTGCTAAAGATGAGTTAAAGACTCCTGATGAGTTCGAGCTTGAGGCAGGTAACGACTATAATCTTAGAAGAATTGCAGGCGTATACAGAGAATATCAGAAGACGCTTAAGCTTAATAATGCGCTTGATTTTGATGACCTGATATTCAAGACGGTTGAGCTGTTCCAGAGTGATGCAGAGGTACTTGAGCATTATCAGGACAGATTCAGATATATAATGGTCGACGAGTATCAGGATACTAATACATCACAGTTTAAGCTGGTTGCAATGCTTGCAGCAAAGTATGGCAATATATGTGTGGTTGGTGATGATGACCAGTCTATATATAAGTTCCGTGGAGCAAACATTTATAATATTCTTAACTTTGAAAATGTGTTTACAGGTGCTAAGGTTATAAAGCTTGAGCAGAATTACCGTTCAACGCAGACTATTCTTAATGCTGCAAATGCTGTGATAAGTAATAATGTCGGCAGAAAGAGCAAGTCACTCTGGACAGATAACGGAGAGGGCGAGAAGGTTAATTATACTCTGTATGAGAACGGGTATGATGAGGCAGAAGGCGTTGCAAGTGGTATTGCAGAGTATGTAAGGGATGGCTGGAATTATAATGATGTTGCCATTCTTTACAGAACTAATGCACAGTCAAGAGCACTCGAAGAAAAGCTGATGATTCACAATATTCCATATAAGATATATGGCGGACAGAATTTCTATCAGCGAAAGGAAATCAAAGATATTCTTGCTTATCTGAAAACTATTGATAATGGTCTTGATGGTCAGGCGGTCAAGCGAATTATAAATGTTCCGAAGAGGGGAATTGGTAATACTACGATTGACAGATTGCAGGAATATGCAGATTTTAATGATATTACTTTCTGGGAAGCACTTGTCAATGCAAAGGATATTGACACAATAAAGAATGCGGCACTTTCCAAGTTAGAGCCATTTGTTGACCTTATTGGAAGACTGCGTGCCAAAGAAGAATTTATGTCATTAAAGGAGCTTGCTGAGGCTGTAATTGAGGATACAGGATATATTGAGAGCCTTTCACAGAATGAAACGGTGGAAGAGGTTGAGGCAAGACGCGAGAATCTGGATGAATTCATTAATAAGGTTGTAAGCTATGAGGAGAGCTGTAAAGAAGCAGGCGAAGAGCCTACACTTTCAGGACTTCTTGAAGAAGTTGCCTTAATAGCGGATATTGATAATCTTGATGAGTCAGAGCCTCATGTAATGCTTATGACGCTGCACAGTGCGAAAGGTCTGGAATTTCCAATCGTGTATATGACAGGAATGGAGGACGGACTTTTCCCAAGCTATATGACAATTGTGTCAGATGATTCAACTGAGATTGAGGAAGAGAGAAGACTGTGCTATGTTGGAATAACAAGAGCAGAGAAAATACTTAATCTTACAAGTGCCAAGTCGCGTATGGTGCGTGGTGAAACACAGATGAATAAGGTTTCAAGATTCATTAATGAAATTCCTAAGGATTATATGCACATAGAAAACAATTCCAGTGGGTATGCTAAAGGCAGGATTGCATATGGCGGGACATCAGATGAGCCGGATACAACAGGCATTAACATGCGTGCAACAGCCAGATCAATTCTTAGCAGCTACGGAAGCGGCACACCAGGCGGAAGGGCAGCAGGAACATATAGTTCAAGAAAGGTTAAGATAAATGGTGGTTCTAATCCGGGATTTGGAAAAGACCCTATGGAATTATTTGACCTTAAGAAACCAGAAAAGAGAAAGACTCCGGCAGATTCTGTAAGAAGTGCTTATGCAGGAGTGCCTGCACGAAGCGGCTTATCTTCAAGAAATGTAATAGGTGCTGCAAGAGGTGCAGATATAAGTGCAAAATCTTCAGGCGGACTTGGCTACAGTGTTGGTGATATGGTGAGCCATGTGAAATTCGGTGAAGGAAAGGTACTTGCTATAGAGGATTCAGCAAGAGACTATATGGTAACAGTTGAATTTGCAGAGTACGGACAGAAGAAAATGTTGGCAGGATTTGCCAGACTTAAAAAACTATAATGACAAATGTTTAACGCTATGCTATAATACATTTATTAAATCCGTGGTATGAAAGGAGATATTGTTATGAGTAAAGAAAAATTAGATGAGCTTATCGCAGCTACTAAATTAGGAGAACTTATTAGCAAGAAGGAAGATGAAGATAAGAAATGCTGCAAGAAGTGCAGCACAATTATCATAGCTGTTCTTGCTATCGTTGGTGCAGTTGCAGCAGTTGCTGGTATCGCTTATGCTGTATACAGATATTTTACACCAGATTATTTAGATGACTTCGATGATGAAGATTTCGAAGACGAAGATTTTGACGATGATTTCGAGGATGAAGACATCGAGAAGTAATGTAATAAGTGCGATATGATTGAAAGCCACAGCCGGCTAAGATATGTCCATTAGGATATGTCAGCGGTTGTGGCTTTTTTTATTGCATAATATTTAATTATTTCTTAATTGACATAGGGGTGTAATCAGTGTTATATTACTCAACCCTGTTATAAAGCGAAATATTAAGGGGAGGAAAGGAAAGCAGGAATTTATGACATTTTATCAGGAGTTACAGTTAAGCTCGGCTGGTTCAAAACAGCTTATCAAGAACACACAGGATTCTAAAGAGAAAAGAAGACATATTCTTATATATAATTTTAAGGTGTATCTTGTTATGATATTCTGCGTCGCAGTAGTTACAGTATTCAGTAAGCTGCTGGGGAATAATAACAGCGTTGTCGGAGTTACAGTGCTTCTTGCGGTGCTGGTATTAAGACAGGCGGATTTTGGAATTAAGACATCACATGGTTTGATTTCGATAATGGGAATATATGCGATATTGATAGCAGGACCGAGGGTTTCCAATATGGTACCGTCAGTTGCTGCATTTGTAATAAATATTGTGTGTATTATGCTTCTTATGATAATGGGATGTCACAATGTAATTATGTATAATCATTCAACATTCGTTCTTGGGTATCTTTTGCTACAGGGATATGATGTCACAGGGCATGAATATATGATGAGAGTTGTGGGACTGCTTGCCGGGATGTTAGTATGCATGATTATTTTCTATAAGAATCAGAGGAACAGACCATATAGAAGAACATTCTGGGATTTGTTTAAGGAATTTAATATTAATTCAGCAAGGACAAGATGGTACATTAAGCTTACATTTATCGTATCAAGCGCTATGCTGATTGTTTCGCTGATGGGACTGCCTAGGGCAATGTGGATTGGAATTGCATGCATGTCAGTGTGTCTGCCGTTTTCTAAAGATGTTGATAAGAGAATTGGAAACAGGGCATTGTTTAATGTTGTTGGATGTGCGATTTTTGCAGTGATGTATATAGTACTGCCAGAATCAATGTATCCGTACATAGGCATGATAGGTGGTATCGGAGTCGGATATTCCGCTGGTTATGCATGGCAGACAGCTTTTAATACATTTGGCGCATTGTCAATTGCGGCGGGACTTTTTGGAATGCCTTATGCAGTTGCATTACGTATAGGACTGAATGCTGCCGGGGCTGCTTATACATGGCTGTGTGACAAGGTACTTGAAAGAATACATTCTGCAGTGCAGGCAAAGAATGTCAGCGTGGCGGAGTAAATGTGACTACTATACTTTAGCACATTTTTCTGATAAAATTATATAAGGTATGCCGTTATGTGAATAAGTGCTGCCAGAAACTATTAATATGTTAATAACAGGCACAATTCATGTGCGGAATGGAGTATAGATTGAAAAAAGGAAGCGTATACGAAGGTAAAGTTGAAAAGGTTGATTTCCCTAACAAGGCGACAGTGTGGGTGACAGATGAGGACGGACAGAAGGAAAAGGCAATCGTAAAGAATGCAATTCCTGGACAGACTGTCAGATTCTGCGTGAATAAGAAGAGAAAGGGACACTGCGAGGGCAGGCTTATGGAAGTTGTCGAGAAGAGTCCGCTTGAAACCAACCCGGCATGTCCACATTTTGGCAAATGCGGTGGCTGCACTTACCAGACAGTAGCTTACGAGGAACAGTTAAAGATTAAGAGCGCACAGGTGGAAAAGCTTCTTAGCGAAGTTGTTTCGGGTGAGCTTCCATTTGAGGGGATAATCGGAAGTCCGGTTACAGAAGAATACCGTAATAAGATGGAATTTTCATTTGGTGATGAGTATAAGGATGGACCGCTTGCACTCGGACTTCACAAACGAAACAGCATGTACGATATCGTTCCTGTTACAGAATGTAAGATTATTGATGAGGATTACAGAAAGATTCTCACATGCGTTCAGGATTATGCAATAGAGAAGGAGCTTCCTTTCCAGCACAAGTTAAGCCACGAGGGGTATCTGCGTCATCTTCTTGTAAGAAAGTCTGTAAAGACAGGGCAGATTCTTGTTGATATCGTTACAACAACTCAGATTGAGCATGATTTCACAGAGCTTGTAAACCGCCTGACATCAATTGAATATAAGGGCACTCTTACAGGTGTTCTCCATACATTTAACGACAGCCTTGCAGATGCAGTAATTAACGAGAAAACTGAGCTTCTGTATGGTCAGGATTATATTGAGGAGGAGCTTCTGGGCTTACGTTTCAAGATAACTCCGTTCTCATTCTTCCAGACCAATTCTCTTGGAGCGGAAGTGCTTTACTCTAAGGCGAGGGAGTATGTGCTTTCTGGCGGATTTGGAGATGTGGCAGGTGTTGATGACACTGGGGCTGCCAGTGCTGTGGGAAATTCAGATGCTGCGGTGACTGCTAAAGCTGCGGGAAATGTCGAGGTTCAGGGAAATGCTGGCAGCAAACCGGTTATATATGACCTGTATACAGGTACTGGTACGATTGCACAGATGTTATCTCCGGTTGCCAGCAAGGTTATCGGTGTTGAGATTGTTGCGGAAGCTGTTGAGGCTGCCAAGAAGAATGCAGCCCAGAACGGTCTTGCTAACTGTGAGTTCATTGCAGATGATGTCTTAAAGGCACTTGATAATATTGAGATTAAGCCAGATTTCATCGTACTTGACCCGCCTCGTGACGGAATCCACCCTAAGGCACTTGAAAAGATTATTGACTACGGTGTTGACAGAATGGTGTACATATCATGTAAGCCTACTTCGCTTGCAAGAGACCTTGTTACTCTGCAGGAGAGAGGGTATAAGGTGGAGAAGTGCTGTTGCGTGGATATGTTTCCTAATACGGGGCATGTGGAGACGGTAGTTCTTTTGTCCCAACAGAAACCAGATGACACGATAGAGATCGACTTAGACTTAGATGAACTGGATGCAACCAGTGCAGAAACGAAAGCAACCTATCAGGAAATCAAAGATTATGTGCTGAAAGAATTTGGCTTGAAG
>OHAN01002510.1_pt1 | contig 12216 bp, 5 predicted proteins | sample 1577121 | NCBI WGS metagenome assembly OHAN01 (sample SAMEA3541554, study PRJEB24748) | human gut metagenome | biome: human gut; feature: human-associated habitat; material: faeces | place: China | collected 2012 | reverse complement strand
CTGCTGGGTGCCGCAACCCGGGCAGTGGCACGGCGTCAGCCGTGACGGAGAGGTTAAAAGGCAAGCTGCGCCTTGGCTAAGAACAAGCAAATTTTATCATTCGTGTGGTTTTGTCGCTTGCTTTTTGATGGGCAGCGCTCTATTATATCATTTGTACAAATATTTCCCTTCGAATTTTCACAAAATCACCAAATGTAGTTTATCGGACGGAGGTTGTTTATGAGACGACTGCGCAGCCCATCCCCGGGGATGAAACTGCAAAAAAATCACGACAAAGGAGGACGGACGCTTTGAACGAACACGAAAAACCACAGATAGACTTCATGCACAAGCTTGCGCGCCAGATCGTGGAACGCCGCAACCTTGTGTTCCTGTTTGTCATTCTGGCTGCCATCTTCACGGTGTTCTCGGTGCGGTGGGTCAAGGTCGAGACCGACATGACCACCTACCTGCCCAAGACCTCGGAGACCCGCATGGGCCTTGACATCATGGACGAGCAGTTCACGACCTACGGCTCTGCCGACGTCATGGTGGCCAACATCACGCCCGCTGAGGCCGATGAGCTTTCCGACAGGCTTACCGAGCTCAAGGGCGTCCAGATGCTGGACTACGACGACACGACCGACCATTATAATAAGGACGCAGTGTCGGCCCTTTACTCCATCACCTTCGACTACCCCGAGGACGATGACCAGTGCCTCGAGGCCCTTGACCGGGTGAAGGAATACCTCGCCGACTACGACATCTACGTCTCCACCTCTCTGGGCAACACCCAGCAGGAGACCATTGATGCCGAGGTACGGGTCATCATGGTGTACGTTGCCGTCATCATCGTCATCGTCCTGCTCCTGACGTCCCAGACCTACGCCGAGGTGCCTGTCCTCATCCTCACCTTCGTGGTGGGCATGATCCTGAACATGGGTACAAACTTCATGCTCGGCACCATCTCCTTCGTGTCCAACTCGGTCACGAACATCCTGCAGCTGGCGCTGTCGCTGGACTACGCCATCATCTTCTGCAACCACTTCAAGGAAGAACACCAGACCATGCCTCTGAAGGAGGCCGTCATCGAGTCCCTGAGCAAGAGCATCCCCGAGATCAGCTCCAGCTCCCTGACCACCGTCGGCGGCCTTGTGGCCATGCTGTTCATGCAGTTCCGCATCGGCTCCGATATGGCCATCTGCCTCATCAAGTCCATCCTCTTTGCGATGCTCTCGGTGTTCGTGGTCATGCCCGGCCTGCTGATGCTCTTCGGACCCTACATGGATAAGACCAAGCACAGGAACTTCGTGCCGGAGATCCCCTTCGTGGGCCGCTTTGCATGGCACACCCGCAAGGTCATCCCTGTCATCTTCCTGGTGGTCATCCTCATCGGTTACCATTTCTCGAACCTTTGTCCCTACGCCTACGGCTACGATGTCATCAAGGTGCCGAAGATGAACGAATCCCTCATCGCGGACCAGATGATCGAAGAAAATTTCACCAAGTCGAACCTCGTGGCACTCGTCTACCCCAAGAACGACGATTACAGCATCGAGAAAAAGATGCTGGAGGAGCTGGAAAGCTGCGATGAGATAGACTCCACCAAGGGTCTGTCCAACATCGAGGCCCAGGACGGCTATATGCTGGAAGACGAGCTCACCGCCCGCCAGTTCTCCGAGATGGCCGATCTGGACTACGAGGCCGCCCAGATGATCTACACCGCCTACGCCATCGAGAACGAGGAGTACGGCCAGGTCATCGGCAACTTCGCCTCCTATAAAGTGCCGCTCGTGGATATGTTCCTCTACGTCTGCGACGAGGCCGATACCGGCATCGTCTCCCTCTCTCAGGAAGACCTGAACGACCTCCACGACGCCCGCGACCAGATGGAGAGCGCACTGGCCCAGCTGCAGGGCGACGACTACAACCGCGTCCTCATCTACCTGAGCCCCTCTCTGGAACCCGGCCAGACTACTTATGAGTTCACCGACACCATCCGCTCTATCGCCCGGAAGTATTACCCGGACGGCGAGCTGTACATGGCCGGTGACGCCACCAACGAGTACGATTTCCAGAAGTCCTTCGCCATCGATAACGTCGTCGTCAACGTCGTGTCCATCTTCATCGTCCTGCTGGTGCTGCTGTTCACCTTCCAGTCCGTCGGTATGCCCATCCTGCTCATCGTGGTCATTCAGGGCGCTATCTGGATCAACTTCTCGTTCCCGTATTTCATGGGGACCAACCTCTACTTCATGGGCTACCTCATCGTCAGCTCCATCCAGATGGGCGCGAACATCGACTACGCGATCGTCATCGCCACCCGTTTCAACGAGCTGAAGGATAAGATGGAGCACAAGCAGGCCATGATAGAGACCATCAACTTCGCGTTCCCGACCATCCTGACTTCCGGCACCATCATGACCGTGTCCGGCATCCTCATCGGCCAGATGACTTCCGACGCCTGCATCGTGGGTATCGGCCAGTGTCTGGGCCGAGGCACCATCATCTCCATCATCCTCGTCCTCTTCGTCCTGCCCCAGATCCTGCTCATCGGCACCCGCATCGTGGACCGTACCTCCTTTGCTGTGCCGAAGCTGGTGGCCCGCAGCAGCGGCAATGGCCGTATGCGCGTCAACGGCATCGTGCAGGGCGAGATCCACGGCTCTGTGGCCGGTACGATGAACGCCATCGTGGACGGCGACGTCCAGCTGACCGTCATCTCGGGCAACGTCTCTCAGGAACTGGACGACAATAAACAACAGGAGGTGCAGAATGAAGACCAGTAACCATCTGCTGCGCCGCCTGACGGCTGCGCTTCTGGCCGCTGTGCTGGCGCTGAGCATCGCACTGCCGGTGTTCGCGTCTGACGACGGCGATACCATTTACATCAACAGCGTCTCGGACCTGCTTTCGCTGGCCAAGAGCTGTGCCTACGACCAGTGGTCGGTGGGCAAGACGGTTATTCTACAGAAAGACCTCTCCCTCGAGGGGATGCTGTGGGAGCCCATTCCGTCCTTCAGCGGACAGTTCAAGGGCAATGGCCACACCATCTCGGACCTGACCATTACGGGCCAGTATTCCCCGGCGGGCCTCTTCGACATCGTGGAGGAACAGGGCTCCGTCGAGTCCCTGAGCGTGCGGGGCATCGTGTCTGTCTCTGACTCTGCCGACACCACCACCGGCGGCATCGTAGGCATCAACCACGGTACCCTCATCAACTGCCAGTTCACCGGCGTCGTCACCGGCGACAGCGAGGTGGGCGGCATCGTGGGCCGCAACGAGTCCGAAGGCACCATCGACCACAGCACTGCCCGCGCCATCGTCACCGGCAAATCTTCCACCGGCGGCATCGCAGGCTACAACCTTGGCGCCATCACCGGCTGCACCAATGTGGGCAGCATCAACACCGAATATCAGGAAGCATCTCTCGACACCGACGGCTTCACGGCCAAGATGGTGGACTATATCAACAACAAGATGGCCGCCGCTGCTGACGACGCCACCAATTCCGTCACCAACGTCGCCACCGACACCGGCGGCATCGCAGGCCGCTCCTCCGGCATGATCCTGACCAGCGTCAACACCGGCACCATCGGCTACGAGCATGTTGGCTACAATGTGGGCGGCATCGTGGGCCGCACCGACGGCCTCGTATCCGGCTGTGTCAATCAGGGCCATATTCTGGGCCGCAAGGACGTGGGCGGCATCGCCGGTCAGGCGGAGCCTTACCGGGAGCTGGACCTCTCCAAGGACACCATCAAGCGTCTCCGTTCGGAGCTGGAGGTCCTGCGTGGCCTTGTCGATGACACCACCGGCGTCGTCGAGAACTCCACCACCAGCATCTCCAACTCCTTCAGCGCCATGACCGGCCAGATGGACACCGCCATTGCAGCGGCCCGTCAGCTGGACGACCAGGCCAGCGACTACGGCGACGAGGTGGCCGACGAGATCGACCGCGCCTCCACTCTGCTGGCCGATACCCTCACCAAACTCGAACCTGTTATGGACACCGGCGAAGATGCCATGACCAAGCTGACCGACGCCACCGGAAACCTCAAGTGGGCCATGCGCGAGATGGCCGCTGAGATGCTGATGGCATCCAGAGCCCTTGGCAAGACCAGCTCCGGTCTGGACAAGGTGAGCGACGCGGCCGAGGATGGCCGTGACGGTATGTCGGCTATCTCTGAGGGTATCAAACAGCTGTTGGAGTCTGTCGATACCGGCGATGACAGCGCTGCCTCGCAGGCCATCTCCGGCATCCTCTCCGCATACGACTCCCTGTCCTCGGACAAGAAGTCCGACAAGAACCTCAAGACCGGCATTGAGCTGCTGAAGGTGGCCAACTCCGTGGCCGGCGTCTTCACGCTGGGCAGCGGCATGGCCCCGGCAATGAAGGCCGTCACCGCAGGCATGGGCCTGCTGCGCACGGCGTCCCTCCTGTCCAACGACAGTGACATTGCCCGTGCTACTTCCCAAATCGCAAGTGCCATCGGCACCATCTCTACCATTGCCACCCAGATGGGCGGCATCGTGGGCAGCGCTGCCAAGTCCGTCTCGGCCTCCGACCACCCCGAGCTGGCTGCGGCTCTGACCAAAGCCTCTGACGCGCTGGACGGCATGGGCAGCATCACCGACGGCATCATGGACAACATCAAGGACTGGATCGGCAATAACGGCGGCGGCAGCATCAAGGACGGTCTCGATCAGCTGAGCGATGCTTCCGACAAGCTGAACGACGCCATGGATGACCTGAGCGACTCCCTCGACCTGCTCAAGACCGACGCCGCCCTCACCAGCGCAACGCTGGCGCATACCTCCGTGGCTCTGGGCCAGATGCAGGACGGCCTCGGCGGCCTGACCGATATGATGGGCCAGACCCGCGACATTCTCCACTGGCTCAACCAGCAGGACCCCATCAAGGTGCCTCGTCCCTCGGCAGAGCTGACCAATACCAAGGACTCCCTCTTTGATGCTGTCAGCGCCCTGACCGACAAGATGGACGACATCAACAGCACCATGCGCACCGCCAGCAACCAGCTGACCGACAAGATGCGCGCCGTGACCGCACAGGTCAGCGTCGTGTCCAACCTGATGCTGGATGCTGTGGAAGAGATCAGCGACCCGGGCAGCAAGACCATCTATGAAGATGAGTCGGAAGACCTCATCGCTTCCCAGTCCGACGGCAAAATTGAGAACAGCATCAACCGCGGCACCATCGACGCCGACATGAACGTGGGCGGCATCGCCGGTACCATGGGCGTGGAAAACCTGCTGGACCCCGAGGAGGACAACAAGGACGAGGGTACCTCGCTGCTGCGCACCTCCTATACCGTCAGCGCCGTCCTCACCGGCAACATCAACGAGGGCAGCATCACCGCCAAGAAGGATATGGTTGGCGGCATCGTCGGCCAGGAGGAACTGGGCCTTGTGACGGCCTGCGAGTCCTACGGCGACGTCACCGGCGTCAATCAGGTGGGCGGCGTTGCCGGTGCGGCCAGCGCCAAGCTCCGCAGCAACTGGGCAAAATGCGCCCTCAGCGGTGAAAAGTACATCGGCGGCATCGTCGGTCAGGGTACCGACAGCGACCTCACCGACGGCAGCCTCATCGCCATCAACAACCGCGCCATCGTCTCTGTGCTGGAAGGCCAGCAGTACGTGGGTGCTGTCTCCGGCGGACAGGACGGCGACTTCTATGGCAACCTCTTCGTCTCCGACGATCTGCAGGGCATCGACCGCCTGAGCCGCGTCGGTCAGGCAGAGCCGGTCACCTATGAGACCCTGCTGGCTCAGGAGAATGTGCCGGACTCCTTCCGCAAGCTGACCCTGACCTTCAAGGCCGACGGCCACATCATCAAGAAGATCAGCTTTGACTACGGTGCGTCTTTCACTCTGGACGACTACCCCGAGATCCCCCAGAAGAATGGATACTACGCCGAGTGGAGCACACCCGTCCTCGACCAGCTCCACACCGACACCGTGGTCAATGTGGAGTACACGCCCTACATCCCGTCTCTGAGCAGCAGCGTCACCCGCGAGAACGGACGCCCCGTCTTCTTCGTGGACGGCTTCTTCGGCGGTTCCAACGCCGTGCAGGTCACCCAGCAGGACATCACAGCCGATGTCCACGGTGTGACAGAGCAGTGGCTACTGGAGTTCACCGATGACGGCAATGAGACCCACCAGATCCGTTATCTGACCCCCGGCAAGGCCAAGGGCAAGGTCTACGTCAAGCAGGCCGACGGCAGCTGGCATAAGGTGGAGACGGGCAGCTTCGGTAGCTACACCACCTTCACCACTACCGGCACCGAGGTCGAAGTGGCTTTCGTCCCTGCAAAGCTCCCCATCTGGGCCTTCTGCGCCGGCGGCGCAGCCCTGCTGGTGCTGCTCCTTCTGCTGGCAAAGCGCATCAAGTCGAAGCACGGCCCCAAGGGCGAAAAGCCCCTCAAGGAGAAGAAGGGCAAACAGCCTGAGACGGCGGACACCCCCGCCGATGAGCTGGATACCCCCATCTCTGAGACGGATATGCAGTAAGTTATAAGAAAAGCAGGAGCTCCATCCGAATGGATGGGGCTCCTGCTTTGTTTGTAGGTTAGGCTCGTCTTCGTACAACCTCTCAGTCTCGCTGCCGCTCGACAGCTCCCCTAGTAGGGGAGCCTCTGGCGAAGAGATAAAGCTTTACGCCAAAGCCTCTCCTCGATAGGAGCAACAACGACGACCGCCGCCAGTGGCGGAAACAGGGAGTCGTTGTTGGGGCCGCGGCCAGCAAGACGCAAGCAAAGCGCTGCGGATGCTGGGTGCCGCAACCCGGCAGTGGCACGGCGTCAGCCGTGATGGAGAGGTTATTCCTGCGTCTCCTTCACATCGTTCAGGAACGCCTCTATCTTATCGATCTGGTTCTCCGCCACGGCGCGGCCCGTCTCGTAGACCCGGCGCAGCTGGGCGGGGTCGCGCTCCATAGCGCCGATCTCCAGCGGGATGGGCGGGCGGATGACATAGTCCTTGCCCGATGCCTCCTGCATGGCGATGTAGGAGAGGGCCTCGTTGTACCGCTCGTGACGGTCGGCCACCGCTGCCACGAAGGCCGGATAGCGCAGATACCGCGCACGGATGGCGGGCAGCATGGGGTTCTTCTTTTTCACAAAGCCCTTGGGCTGGGTCAGGATGATGAGGTTCCGCTTGTAACCCAGGCTCTCGAAGAAGCGGACGGGGATGGAGTCGGCCACGCCGCCGTCCAGCAGGGAGTAGTGGCCGATCCTGACGGCCTTCGCCGCCAGCGGCATGGATGCCGAAGCCTCCATCCAGCGCACGTCCTCGGCGTCGCCGCTGCGGCACTTGTGGTAGATCGGGTCGCCGGTATGCAGGTCGGTGCAGACGACAAAGAAGTCCATGGGCGAAGCGCGGAATGCCTCTTCATCGAAGGGATCCAGCTTTTCCGGAACCTCGTGGTAGCAGAAATCCTCGCTGTAGAGGTTTCCGGTGCGCAGCAGATTGCGGAAGCTGGCGTAGCGCTTGTCGTTGCAATATTCGGTGTTGTAGCGGATGACGCGGCCGATCTGGTGCGACTTGAAGTTGCAGCCGAACACCGCGCCCGCCGACACGCCGATGGTGCCGTCGGTGGTGAGGCCGTGCTCCATCAGGACATCCAGAACGCCTGCGGTGAACATCCCCCGCATGGCACCGCCCTCTAATACTAACCCTGTCTTCATATACTGACTCCTTTTCCCGGTGCGGCCCTCGTCGGCCGCAGCAAGCCGTTTCCGGTTGCTACCAGTATACTCGATTTTGCGCAGAAAACAAGAGACAACTGCACAAATCGCCCGCCCTGAGACACAGACCGTACCACAAAAGTCGTACTTATAATCGAAAGGGCTGAAAAAACCGGAGAGAACGAGTCAAATTTGGGCAGAAAAAGCCTTGCCAACTGGGAAAGTATCCGGTATACTGATATGAAATATTGACCGTTTTGTGACAGGAAAATTGGGAGGAAGAGACGAACTATGAAAATGCTGGAAGATCGCATCCGCAAAGACGGCATCGTCCGTGAGGGCAATGTGCTCAAGGTGGACAGCTTCATCAACCATCAGATGGACATTCCGCTGTTCCGCGAGATGGCAAAGGAGTGGAAGCGCCTGTTCGATGGCAAGCCCATCAACAAGGTGCTCACCATCGAGGCCAGCGGCATCGGCATCGCGGCTGTGGTGGCCAGCGAGTTCAACGTGCCGGTGGTGTTCGCCAAAAAGTCTATGAGCATCAACCTGGACTACGACAACTACGAGACGAAGATCCAGTCCTTCACCCACAAGAAAATTTATAATGTCATCGTCTCCAAGAAGTTCCTCACCCCCGAGGACCATGTTCTCATCATCGACGACTTCCTGGCCAACGGCTGCGCCCTGCTGGGTCTGCTGGAGCTGACCGAGAAGGCTGGTGCCACTGTCGAGGGCATCGGCATCGCCGTCGAGAAGGGCTTCCAGCAGGGCGGCGACCTCATCCGCAGCAAGGGCATCCAGCTGGAGAGCCTCGCTATCGTCGAGTCCATGGACAACGCCACCGGCGAGATCGTGTTCCGCGACCAGCCGCAGCAGAGCTGAAAAATATCGACCTTCCAAGACCGCCGTCCAGCGGTCTTTTCTTTTGCCCATTTTTACGCCCCGTCGAAGCTGTCGCCGTCCTCGGGAAGGTCGGCGGAAGTCTCAGCATCGGAAGCAGGCGCGTCAGGCACAGCGGCACGGGGGACACCTTTATAGACCAGCGTCTGCTCGAGGACCTCGGCGCAGACCGGGGCCGAGAGGCTGCCGCCCGCTGTCGTCCAGCTGTGGGGCTCGTCGAGGCAGACGAGACACAAAAACTGGGGGTCGTCGATGGGAGCCACGGCCACAAAGCTGGCGATGCGGGCCTTCTCGTCGGCGCTGTCCAGCTTCTGGCTGGTGCCGCTCTTGCCGCCTACCCGGTAGCCCGCGATCCGGGCGTTCCGGCCGCCGCCGTAGAGGACGACAGCCTCCATCATCTCCCGCATGGTGCGGGAGGTTTCCTCTTTCAGCACCTGCCGCTTGCAGACGGGGGAGAGGTGGTCGATGACTTCGCCCTCCGGGCCGAGGATGTCCGAGACGACGTAGGGCTGCATCAGCCGCCCGCCGTTGACCACGGCGCAGACCGCCGACGCCATCTCGAGGTAAGAGATCTTGCTGCTCTGCCCGAAGGCGCAGGACGCCAGCTCCACCGGCCCCATCCGGTCGGCGGTGTAGTAGAGGCTCTTTTTCGGCTCGGCGGGCAGGTCGATGCCGGTGGGCGCGCGGAGGCCGAAGGCCGCAAAGTAGTCGCAGAACGCCTCTTTGCCCAGCCTTGCGCCGATTTGGATGAAGCTCTGGTTACAGGAGTTCTCAAGGGCCTGAGTGACGGTCTGCGCGCCGTGGCGCTTGTGGTTGGCGCAGTGGAAGCGGGTGCCGGCCACCGAGATGCTCTCGCCGCAGTAGAAGCTGGAATTTTTGCTCACAGCCCCGGTGTCCAGCGCCGCCGCGCAGGTGATGAGCTTGAAGACGCTGCCCGGCTCGTAGAGGTCGCTGACGGCCTTGTTCCGCCACTGGGTCTGCTGGGCCAGCTGCAATGCCGCCGCCCGCTCGTCGCCGGAAAGCCCCTCTACGGCCTCTCGGGCGGCCTTGTCGGCCAGCACACGGGGCTGGTTGGGGTCGTAGGCGGGGGTGGTGGACATGGCCAGTACGGCCCCGGTGTTCACGTCCATGACGATGCCCACGGCACGGGCTGCGACGTGGTGTTCCTTTACCGCGTAGCCCAGCGCGTTCTCGAGGTAGTGCTGGATGTTGGCGTCGATGGTGAGCCGCAGGCCGTCCCCCTCGGTGGGGAAGCGCTCGGTCTCATAGCTCTGCTCGAGGGTGTAGCCCCAGGCGTTCACCGCCGTGAGGACAACGCCGTTCTCGCCGGTGAGCAGGTCGTCATATTTCAGTTCGAGGCCCGAGACGCCCGCGTTGTCCACATTGGTGAACCCCAGCACCGAGGCCAGAAACTCCCCCTGCGGGTACCAGCGCTTCGAGTCCTGATCGATGCGGATGCCGGTGATGCCGTTTGCCTCGCAGAAGTCCCGCACGGCGTCGGCCATGACCCGGTCTACCCGGTAGCGCAGGAGGCAGTCGTTGGAGTGACGGTCGCTGAATTTCTCGAGAAGCTTCCCTTCGTCCAGCTCCAGGATCTCCGCCAGCCCCTTGGCCGCGAGGGCGAGTTTATCTTCCGGCATCTCCCGGGGCGAGGCCCGGAGGGTCCAGCAGCTGCTGTTGGCCGCCAGAAGGACGCCGTCGGCGCTATAAATGCGGCCCCGGTCGGCGGGGACGACGGTGTCCCGCAGCTGCTGGCCCAGGGCGCGGTCGGTGTACCAGCCGCCGCCCAGCACCTGCAAAAATAAAAGCCGCACCGCCAGGCCGCAGCAGACCAGACAGAACACCCCCGCCACCAGCCTTGCCCGGGCGCGGAACGCCCGTTCCGGCAGGGTGCGCAGGGCGTCGGCGGGTTTTGGCGATTCGGACATGAGACAGCACCTCCCTTCCTGCAATCATATGCGCGAGACCCCGTGACTAGCCGTCCGCCCCGGTGCGTACACTAAAGGGAAGGGGGGGAGAGGATGAAGAAGAGGATCCTGCGTCCGCTGCCCGGCATGGACCTGCCGTTTCTGATCCTGGTGCTCACGCTGGTGGGCTTCGGGCTGGTGATGCTGGCCAGCGCGTCCAGCGCCGTGGCGCTCTACCGGCGGGGCGACGCCTGGGCCTATCTGCGGCCTCAGCTGCTCTACGCGGCGCTGGGGCTCTGCGGGATGTGGCTGGCCAGCCGGGTAGATTACCATATCTTCCATAAGCTGGCGTGGCCGCTGCTGGGGCTGTCACTGATATTGCTGGCGGCGGTGCTCTTCATGCCCGAGTACAACGGCTGCAAGCGGTGGCTGGTCATCCCGGGGTTTGGCACCCTGCAGCCCAGCGAGATCGCAAAGTTTGCGGTGGTGCTGGTTTTTTCCCACATCATTGCACTGAATCACGACCGAATGAAGGATTTCAGCGTGGGTGTCCTGCCCTTTGCGCTGGTGCTGGGGGTGGTGGCGGCCCTGATGCTGCTGGAGCCGCACCTGTCCGGCACCGTCCTCATCCTCGGCATCGGCGCGGTGCTGATGTTCGTGGGTGGTACGGGGCTGCGGTGGTTTTTGCTGGCGGGCGCGGGAGGCGTCGGGGCCATTGGTGCGGCGGTGGCCGTCATGCCCGACCTCGTCCCCTACGCCGCCGACCGGCTCCGCTCCTGGCTCGATCCCTTCGCCGACCCGCTGGGCGATGGCCACCAGACCATCCAGAGCCTCTATGCCATCGGCTCCGGCGGGGCCACCGGCCTCGGTCTGGGGGAAAGCCGCCAGAAGCATCTTTTCGTCCCCGAGCCTCAGAACGACTTCATTTTCTCCATCGTCTGCGAGGAACTGGGCTTCGTGGGGGCCTGCGCAGTGGTGGGGCTGTTCGTGCTGCTGCTCTGCCGGGGAATCACCATCGCAGCCCACGCGCCCGACCGGTTCGGGGCGCTGCTGGTGGTGAGGGTTCTTTTCTGGGGGCCGCGGAACCCAGCGCTTGGGGAAGCCGCTTTGATCCGCACGCTAGAAGAGGGTGGCAGCGGCGGAAAGACGCGCTTTTCCTTCAATCTGTCGAAAAGGGTTGCCTTGCCGGGCTGTTGCATGTCAATGCAGGGGGAATCGGCTGAACAAGGATGGTGGGCATGAACGTCTCGTTTGAATACTACAAGGTCTTTTATCACGTGGCGAGGCTCGGGAGCATTACCCTTGCGGCCAAGGCGTTGTTCCTTTCGCAACCGGCGGTGAGCAAGTGCATACGGCAGCTTGAAAAGGTACTCGGCTGCGCGTTGTTTTATCGGATGCACAAAGGAATGCGGCTCACGCCTGAAGGGGAAGTGCTCTACCAGCACGTTGCGCAGGCCTGCGAGCAGATCGCCATCGGGGAAAAGAAGATTCAGGCCATGCTGCATCTGGACTGGGGGAGCATCCATATCGGTTCCTCCGATATGATCATGCATGCCTTCCTGCTCCCGTATCTGGAGCGGTTCCATAAGGATTATCCCAAGGTCCGCATCAGCACCATCACGGCATCGACGCCTGAAACGATTGCCTCGCTGCGGGCCCGCCGGATCGATCTGGGCGTCGTGTTTTCGCCAGTGGAAGAAAACGAGGATCTGGACATA
>OHAN01002509.1_pt1 | contig 12221 bp, 9 predicted proteins | sample 1577121 | NCBI WGS metagenome assembly OHAN01 (sample SAMEA3541554, study PRJEB24748) | human gut metagenome | biome: human gut; feature: human-associated habitat; material: faeces | place: China | collected 2012 | reverse complement strand
AGATGATCCTGAAAAAGAACGGTGTCCACCTGATTTCCGTTATGGAACCCATTGCTGAGGGTTCACAGGGCATTCTGGTGGAAACCCTTCTAGAGGGTATGGCAGAATACTATTCGGCAGAGCTGTCCGAAAAAGTGATTCGTGGTCAGACCGAGAACGCCTTGAAGGGTAAGTGTACTGGCGGTACGGGAACCATTGGCTATAAAATCGACGAGGACAAGTTCTATCATCTTGACCTGCTGACCGCTCCGCTGGTGCAGGAAGCTTTTCAGAGGTATGACAACGGTGATAAGATGGTGGAAATCGTAAACTCCCTCAACGACAAGGGTGTCCGCAATATGCTGGGCGGCAAAATGACCCACAGCAGCGTGAACACTATGCTGAAGAACCGTCGGTACATTGGTGAATTGTCTTTCCGGGACATCGTTGTGCCGGATGCGATTCCGGTTATTGTTCCGAAAGACCTGTTTGACCGGGTGCAGAAGCGTTTGGATAAGAACAAGCGTGCCCCTGCCTGTGGCAAGGCAGACGAGGAATATCTGCTGACCACCAAGCTGTTCTGCGGCAAGTGTGGTGCGCTGATGTTTGGCGAAAGCGGAACCAGTGCCACCGGACGCACCTACTATTATTATAAATGCGCCAACGTCAAGCGCCGCAAGGGCTGCAATAAAAAGACCGTGCAGAAGGACTGGCTGGAAGATCTGGTCGTCCGGGAGACCATGAAGCTGATTCAGGACGATGCGATGATCGACAAGATCGTTCAACTGGTCATGGATGTCCAGAATCAGGAGAACACCACGATCCCGCTGCTGGAAAAGCAACTGCGAGAGGTCAACAAAAAGCTGGACAACCTGATGAAGGCGATCGAGGACGGCTTGTACACTCGGACAACGAAAGAGCGGCTGGAAGCGCTGGAAAGCCAGAAAGATGAGCTGACTGTAAAAATCGCAGATGAAAAATTAAAGAAGCCCAGCTTCAATGAGGATTTCATCCGATTCTGGCTGATGAAATTTAGAAAGTTCGATATTTCGCAGAAAAAGCAGCGAAAAGCGCTGATCGAGATTTTTGTCAATGCCATTTTTCTATACGATGACCGGATGCTGATTACGTTCAACTACAAGGATGGCACCCAAACTGTCCGGTTTGAGGACACTTTGACGGCTGATTGCGGAGAAAAAAGTTTGCGTTTGCGAAGCAACGAAAGCCCCAGTGGGGCTTTTTTGTTTGCCCACAGCGTGGTCAGAAAATGAAAAAAGAATGCAAAATGCGGTGCGCTTGAAAAATGTCAGGACGGGATTTTTGTAAAAAATGTAGAATATCTTGCCGGAAACTGTGCATTCTCTCCAACAAAAACTGCCCAAACGTGTTGATATTGAGAAAAAAGCTTCACAAACGTTTACAAAAGGGTAACAGGTTGGTATACTTTATGGTGGTAAACGTAACAAGCCATGGAAGCTGAAAGGAGAACCTACCCGTGAATACCGCTGCACCGTCCCGTAAAAAACTGCTGAGCCTTGTGCTGACACTGGTGTTTATGCTCACCTGCCTGCCGGCGGCATTGGCGGTTGATCTGAACGTGGACGCAGGCTTCTACTTCAAGCAGAGCCGCGGCGGCACCTGCACGCTGGCATCCGCAGCCATGATGCTGCGCCGCCGTGCCTATTTTGACGGCCTGACCGACTGGTCCACTGTGACCGAGAACAGTGTCCGTTCCACAGCATGGTCCAACGGGCTTTCCCACAGCTTTACATATAAGGAGATGCAGGTGGGCTACGGCACACTGCCCTCCCGCAAACAGGAAAAAGTGCAGACCCTGATCACCCTGCTTTCGCAGCACCCGGAGGGCATCGTGCTGTATGACCGCGGCCAGCCCCATGCAGTGCTGCTCACCGACTACACCAACGGCACCTTCTATTGCTCCGATCCGGCAGGCAACATCTCTTCCGGACGCATCCCGCTGGAAAGCTCCAGCGTTTCGGTCAATAGGTCCTCCTGCTACTGGTATGTGGCATCGGATCACAACTCCATTGCTGCAGAGGCTGACGGCCTGCGTCTGGAAAGCATGAGCTACCCCATCAATGTCCGTGCGGGCAAGGGCATGGCGCTGACCGGCACTGCAAATGCTGCGCTGGGCACCACCCTGACCAATGTGCAGTTGGCAGTGCTGGACGAGAACGACCAGACGGTGTTCACTGCACAGGCAGCACCCAATACGGCGATCTTCTCCTTCAAGTCGCTGGACAGCTCCATCCGCTTTGGTGAACTGCCCGCAGGCAATTACACCTACATGGTGGTCGTGACCGATTCTCAGGGCGATAACCTCTGCTTTACCAGTGACTTCACGGTTTCGGATGGCTCGGCAAGCAGCGGCGTTTACTGGTCGGTGAAGGATACCGAGGGCACCAAGCTGCTGGACAGTATTCAGGAAGTTCAGGATGCCTTTGCAAATGCAACTGAGTCCACTCTGGGCTGGTTTGGCGGTCTATTCCAGTAAAATCATAAACGACAAAAAAGAAGTCCCGGAATACACTTCCGGGATTTCTTTTTTTGCTGTAATTTATTGTAAAAAAAGCTTATTTCAGGGTTCCGTCCAGTACCTGACTGTAATACCAGGGCTTTGGTGCGCGGAAGGTCTTGCCGCTGAGGAACTCGAAATCCGGTTGGTTGAAACGGGGCATGGTGAGTTCCCATGCGCACAGGGCCTGATACTTGAGTTTCAGTTCGCGGTTGGCGGTGTTGTTGCCGTATTTGCTGTCGCCCAGAATGGGACAGCCGATGCTGGCCATGTGTGCGCGGATCTGATGGGTGCGGCCGGTGATCAGCTGCACCTTCAGCAGGGCCAGACGGCCGGAGACGGCGATGGTCTCGTACCGGGTCTCCACTTCCTTGGCACCAGGCTGCTTTTCTTCCACGATCTTCACGATGCCGCGGTCCGCGTCCTTGAGCAGATAGCCGCCCAGAGTGGCATCCGGCGGCATCGGACGGCCGAAGGTGACGCAGAGGTAGGTCTTTTTCACTTCGCGGTTCTTGATGGCTGCAAGGAACAGCTCCTCGGCTTCCGGGGTCTTGGCAACGATGACAAGGCCGCTGGTGCCGGTGTCCAGCCGGTGGCACAGCGCCGGGGTGTACAGGTCGTTCTCCTTGTACTCGCCCTGCTGGTTCAGGTAGAGCAGGGTGCGGTTCAGCAGGGTATCATCCTCCGGACCATCCACGGCAAGACCGGCGGGCTTGTTCACAATGACGATCTGCGGGCAGTCATACACCACCTGTGCCGGGCCGCGGGCATTCTTCCACGCCGGGCCGTCCACACGGCGGTCCGCATCCAGAACTTCATCCAGAATGAACAGCTTGATCTCATCACCGGCCATCACGCGGGTGGAAAGCGGCTGCTTTTTGCCGTTCAGCTTGATCTTGTTCTCCCGCAGGGCCTTGTTCAGGCGGCCCGGGTTCAGTGCCGGGTACTGCTGCATCAGGTAGTTGTCCAGCCGGGTGGGGGCAAGACATTTTACTTTTAAAATTTTCACGGGAAATTCCTCTCTATCTTAAAATCAGTTGCAATAGAATGGGTTCTTGATTCGTTTTTATTGTAGCGGAACAAAAACCGCGCGTCAAGCGCAGAGAAAAGGAAATGTTGACTTTTCCGCACGGGTGACGTATGATACCGAGACAGGTGCGGAAAACACCGCCCCGGCAACAACAGAAGAAGGTATAGAATATGAAACTGAACAAAAAGGTGCTGGCCGTTACGGCCATTCTGGCAGTGGGCATTCTGGCAGGCTGCGGCAGCAGCAACAGCACCGCAGGCAGCGCGGCAAGCGCACCGGCTTCCGGCGTGGAAAGCAGTGCGGCTTCATCCGAAGCAGCCGGTGAGATGGGCGATGTGCTGCCCATCGACGCCGGGGATCTGAACGAGATCAAGACGGGTTCCTACAAGTTTGCAGCCAGCATCACCAAGGTGGCCGACGGCCAGGCGACCCTGAGCGTATACGGCTACGACAGCTACCTGCCCGAGGACATCGACGCCTTGCAGGAGGGCAGCGTGTTTCGAATCCACGACCAGGGCGACACCACCGTGACCAAGCTGACTGTGACCAGCATCGACAGGGATGCCGACAACGGCTATGTGACCATCAACGGCGGCATCGAAGCGGGCGGCGTGGAGCTGACGCTGGACCACGATGTGTACCGCACCGTGACCTTTGACGATTACCCCGTCTACTATGAGATGGGCGAGGTGACCCTGCCTCTGGCCGGGGGCGTGACTCTGAGCGACAGCTCGGCCGACCCGCAGGCTTCCGCCGTGGAGACGGACGGCGCCGATGCCGTGGCCGAGGCCGTCAACGCCGAGCCGGACGGCTGGATGCCCAACAACACCCTGGTCTTTACCGAGGATGGCACCATCAGCAGCATCGTCCGCATCTGGGTGCCGTAAATTTTGCTCAAAACCGTTGACAAACGTTTTGCGTATGCTATAATTTAGCTGTACGCAAAGGGGCATTTCGCCTGCCTTGCGGAATGTAAAATTATGACAGATGGCAATGATGGGGTCAGAAATGCACACACCACCGTCCAGAGAGAGCGCCCACGGCTGTAAGGTGCTCCGGTCGGGATCATTTCGCGCCACCCCGGAGCTTCCGGCGAATGTAAACCGGACGCAGCGCAGCGTTAACGCGCCGAAAGCGGCAGGGGACACATTTTATCCTTTGCAATTTGGGTGGTACCACGGAGTTTGATGCACAAGCAGCCTTCGTCCCTTTTGGGATGAGGGCTGTTTTTTGTTTTTTACCGTGCCGCCCCTCTGCCATAACAGCATAAAAACGGCGCACAAGCGCCAAAGACGATTGAGGAGAGAAAGATCTATGCAATGGACCGGTTTGAATGAACTGCGCGAAAAGTACCTGAGCTTCTTTGAAAGCAAGGGTCATCTGCGTCTGGACAGCTTCCCCCTGGTACCCAAGAACGACCCCAGCCTGCTGCTGATCAACAGCGGCATGGCCCCCATGAAAAAGTGGTTTCTGGCTCAGGAAGAGCCGCCCCGTCACCGCGTGACCACCTGCCAGAAGTGCATCCGCACCCCGGATATCGAGCGTGTTGGCATCACTGCCCGCCATGGCACCTTCTTTGAAATGCTGGGCAACTTCTCCTTCCAGGATTACTTCAAAGAGGAGGTCATTCCCTGGGCATGGGAGTTCCTGACTTCTGACGAGTGGATGGCCATTCCGAAGGACCGCCTGCACATCTCTGTGTACGAAGAGGACGACGAGGCTTACGATATCTGGACCAAGAAGGTGGGCATCGCCCCCGACCACATGGTGCGTCTGGGCAAGGAAGACAACTTCTGGGAGCATGGCTCCGGCCCGTGCGGCCCCTGCTCCGAGATCTACTTTGACCGCGGCCCCGAGTACGGCTGCGGCAAGCCGACCTGCGGCGTGGGCTGCGACTGCGACCGCTATATGGAGATCTGGAATCTGGTGTTCAGTCAGTTCGATGCCGACGGCAAGGGCCACTACGAGCGTCTGGCACGCCCCAACATTGATACCGGCATGGGCCTGGAGCGTCTGGCCTGCGTGATGCAGAACGTGGGCAACCTGTTTGAGGTGGATACCGTGCAGAGCGTGCTGCACCATGTGGAGCACATCGCGGGCAAGACCTACAAGCAGGATCCCAAGACCGATATCTCCATTCGTGTCATCACCGACCACATCCGCAGCTGCACCTTTATGGTGTCTGACGGCATCCTGCCCTCCAACGAGGGCCGTGGCTATGTGCTGCGCCGTCTGCTGCGCCGTGCCGCTCGTCATGGCCGGATGCTGGGCATCGACCACCCCTTCCTGGTGGACCTGGTGGAGACTGTTATCCAGTCCAGCGAGAGTGCATACCCCGAGCTGCGGGAGCATGACGCCTATATCAAAAAGGTCATCGGCACCGAAGAGGCAAACTTTGCCCGTACCATCGACGCCGGCATGAACATCCTGAACAACATGATCGACGGCCTGGAGAAGGCACATCAGCACCTGCTGAGCGGTCTGGATGTGTTCAAACTGAACGATACCTTCGGCTTCCCGCTGGACCTGACCAAGGAGATCGCCGCCGAGCAGGGTCTGGAGATCGACGAGGACGGCTTCCACGCTGAGATGAAGAAGCAGAAGGAGCGCGCCCGCGCCGAGCGCCTGAAGAAGAACATTTCCGGCTGGAGCGAGGATCTGTTCGGCGGCCTGACCGCCGAGCCCACCGTGTTCACCGGCTACGATACCCTGAACGACAACAGCGTGGTGGTTGCCCTGAGCGACGAGGAGACCCTGACCGACGCCATTGCTACCGACGAGCAGGCCAAGGAAGGCGTGCTGGTGGTGCTGGACAAGACCCCGTTCTACGCCGAGATGGGCGGCCAGGCCGCTGACCACGGTGTGCTGACCAGTGCCGACTGCAGCCTGCGCGTGCTGGACGTGAAAAAGACCCCCAAGGGCTACTACGTCCACACCTGTGTGCTGGAAAGCGGCATCGTGAAGGTGGGTGACCACCTGACCGCAAAGGTCGATAAGGAATACCGCATGGCCATTGCCCGCAACCACACCGCCACCCATCTGCTGCAGGCTGCCCTGCGCGAGGTGCTGGGCGACCATGTGCATCAGGCAGGCTCCTATCAGGATGCCTCCATCACTCACTTCGACTTTACCCACTTCAGCGCCGTGACCCCCGAGGAACTGGCACGGGTGCAGAAGATCGTCAACGATAAGATCTTCGACTCCATGAACGTCACCGTCCAGGAGATGCCTGTGGAGGAGGCCAAGAAGCTGGGTGCGATGGCTCTGTTCGGCGAGAAGTACGGCAAGGTCGTGCGCGTCGTTGATATCGAGGGCTGGTCCACCGAGTTCTGCGGCGGCACCCATGTCAAGAACACTGCCCAGATCGGCGGCTTCAAGATCGTGAGCGAGAGCTCTGTGGCCGCCGGCATCCGCCGCATTGAGGCTGTCACCGGCCGCAACCTGCTGATCCGCGCCAACCTGCAGGAGGCTATGCTGCACAACGTGGCCAATACCCTGAAGGCTAACAATGTCACCGCACTGCCTGTCCGCGCCGAGGCTGTCATGGCTGAGAACAAGGCTATGAGCAAGGAGCTGGAAGAGCTCAAGGCAAAGATCGCCGCCTCCAAGGTGGACAGCCTGTTCAACAACGCTGAGGAAGCAAACGGCGTGAAGATCGCCTCTGCATACTTTACCGGTACCACTGGCGACACCCTCCGTGGGATGTGCGACAGCATCCGTGACAAGGCCGTGAACCCTGTGGTGGCTGTGCTGGTAGGCAAGGCCGAGGATAAGATCACCATGGCTGTCACCGTCAACAAGCTGGCACAGGAAAAGGGCCTGAAGGCTGGCGTGCTGGTGAAGGAGCTGGCTGCTATCGCCGGCGGCAAGGGCGGCGGCAAGCCGGACTTTGCAATGGCTGGCCTGAAGGACGAGACCAAGATCGACGAGGCACTGGCTGCTGTGGGTGCCATCGTCAAGAAGGCACTGGGCGAATAAATAAGGCGAAGATCAGGAAGGAGTGTTTCCCATGGAAGATTGTCTGTTCTGCATGATCGCGGAGGGCAAGATCCCCTCCAAAAAGCTGTACGAGGATGAGCAGGTGGTGGCATTTTACGACATCAACCCGCAGGCCAAGGTGCATTTCCTCGTCATTCCCAAAAAGCACATCACCTCGGCCGCTGCGCTGACCGAGGAGGACGGTGCTCTGCTGGGCCATATTTTTGCCGTCATCGCAAAGCTGGCCAAGGAGCAGGGGCTGGAAAATGGCTACCGCGTCATTTCCAATGTGGGCGAGGATGCCGGTCAGACCGTCAAGCATCTGCACTTCCATGTTCTGGGCGGCGAAAAGCTGCCCGTCTGATGCCGATTATGAAAGGGAGAATTTGATTATGGCTGACACTTATACCCTGCATGTTGCAGGCCTGACCCGTGAACTGACCATCTGCAAGGTGAACGACCACATGGACATTGCGGCCTTTATCATGCTGGGCGACGCCGAGCTGACCGTGGCCGCTGCCGCCGAGCTGCTCAAAAAGTGCCCGGAGTTTGACATCCTGCTCACCGCTGAGGCCAAGGGCATCCCGCTGGCCCACGAGATGAGCCGTCAGAGCGGCAAGCCTTACGTTTGTGCACGCAAGGGCGTCAAGCTGTATATGCCGGACCCCGTTGTGGTGGAAGATCAGTCCATTACCACCGCCGGCAAGCAGAAGCTGGTCATTGACCGCAAGGAGCTGGATAAGATGAACGGCAAGCGCGTGCTGGTGGTGGACGACGTGATCTCCACCGGTGGCTCCCTGAAGGCACTGGACGATCTGGCAGAACAGACCCAGTGCACCATCGTGGGCCAGGCTGCTGTTCTGGCCGAGGGTGACGCAGCAGAGCGCAAGGATATCATCTTCCTGGAGCCGCTGCCCCTGTTCTTCCACTAAGCCGCCATGCGACGCCCGCTCTGCGTATTCTGCGCCGGAATGCTGGGTGTTGCGTTAGTATGCGCTTTTTTGCCGCAAACGGAACTTTTTGTGCCGTTTGCGGCATTTTTTGTAGCCGTCTGCCTGCTGTTGTGCATCCCGGACCGCACCCGCAAAGCATTGCTCTGCCTGCTGCTGGGTGCGGCGGCCGGGCTGGCTGCCGCGAGACATACCAATGCCCGTCTGGAACAAACGCTGGAAAAATACGCCGGTCAGACGGTAGCATTGACGGCAGAAGTGGAATCGGTGTCGGCATCCTATTATCCGGGTATCGTGGATGCGGTGCTGCGGGTGGAACGGGTCAACGGCCGGGCGGCAGAGTTCCGGGTGGAATGCGATACCCTGCCGGTTTGTGAAGCCGGGGAGCGGGTGGAGGGGCGCTTTGCACTGGAAGCGCCGGAGCCTGCCGACCGTATAACCCTCTTTGCCGACGGCGTTGTACTGTGGGCAAGGGAGCCGCAGGCTTTTGCCCGGCTGGGCAAAAGCAGCAGCTTCCGGGCGCGCACCGGCCGCCTGCAAAAGCGGCTCAGTACCAGCCTGCGCGGTGAGATGAACGAAGATGCCGGCGGGGTGCTGGCTGCCATGACGGTGGGTGATCGGAACTATCTTTCTTCCGCCCTGCGCAGTGCCTACCGGGGCGCGGGACTCTCCCATGTGCTGGTGGTCAGCGGGATGCACGTCTCCATTCTGTGCGGGGACGTGTTCGGGTCGGTGTTCGGCCGACGCAGGCGGGAACGCAGTTATCGCAGCCGCCGGGCCAAGGCGCTGTTTACGGCCTTCCTGGCGCTGCTGCTGACAGGGGTCACCGGTTTTACGCCTTCTGTCTGCCGGGCGGCTGTAGCGGTATGGGTCAGCGCACTGGGTGTGTGGGTCTATGGCGCATCGGACGCCCTCACCTCACTGGCGGCGGCGGGCATCCTGATGACCGCCCGCAACAGCTATGCCGTGTGTGATATCGGCTTTGAGCTATCCTTTGCGGCAGTGGTGGGAACCGTCGCGGGCGGTGCCTGCATACGCCGTATCCGGGAATGGTGGTGTCAGGATTTCTGGAAAAAATCGGAGAATCCGGTCAGGCGGCCGTGGTACCTCAGGGTGTTTCCGGACCGGTTCTGGGGTTTGGCGGAGAGCGCCTGCATCTCGCTGTTTGCCTCTGCGGCGACCTTTCCAGTTCTGGTGCTGCGGGGGCTGAGCGTGAGCCTGTGGGCGGTGGCTTCCGGCGTGGCGGTGCTCTGGCTGGTGCAGCCCATGCTTCTGCTGAGCCTTGGCACCGCTTTTGCGGGGCTGGTCCCGGCAGCCGGGCCGTTATATACGATGATTGGCAAAGCGGCGGAATTTCTGACCGGCCTGCTGAACCGCTGGACTGTGTGGATAAGCACAAAACCCGGCGCGGGGCTGTATTTTGACACAAACTATGCAGCCCTTGTTTGTCTGCTGCTGATGGCTCTGTGCGGGTTGGCACATGTCTGGAAGGTGCGTCTGCGGGTGGCTGTGCCGGGCCTTCTGCTGACGGCAGCCCTTGCCATTGGCGCAGGCAATGCCCTGTGCCGGGATGTGGTGCACATCGACCTTGTGGGCAGTGCCAACAGCCCGGCGGTGGTGGTCAGCCAGAATCACACAGCCGTGGTGCTGTTCCGGGGTGGGGCATCCACTCAGCGGGCGTTGGAAAACCAGCTGGCCCGCCGGGGCGTGACCACGGTGGAACTGCTGGCAGATCTGCGTCTGGACCCGGAAAATGCCTGCACGCTGCCTGCCCGGACGATGTGCCGAGTGGCAGTGCAGCCGGTGGGAAGCGCCGTCACCCGGCAGACGCAGACCGCAGCAGTGGAGACCCTGCGTACCCGGTTCGGCTGCCTTGTGCGGCTGACCATCGGGGAGCAGCAGTTCGTGACCGTGAGCGGAACGGTGACGCTGGCCGAACCGGTCCGGGCGCAGTGGCTGCTGGCGTCTCCGGCAAAACCGGAGGCCGTGCAGTGGGAACAGCTGCTGAGCCGGAGTGATCATTACCAATGGATGCAGGGCGGGGAAGCGGTATATGCTTCCCTCAGCCTGCGCCCTTCCGGCGGCTGGCGGGCAGAGTGATGCTTTGCAATCCGGCCGGAATGTGGTACACTATATGGGTATTATAACAATTCATCCGAAAGGGGGCCGCGGGTTTGGCGACCGAGGCAAAACTCCGGCAGCTGGCCGACAAAGGCTGCCCGGTGTACTATTTTTATTCCACAGAGCGGTATCTGGTGCGGCAGGCGGTGAATGCGGCTGTCCGCATCCTCTCGGCAGACAGTGACGAGGACGCAACCGTGCTGGACGGTGCGGCTCCGGAAATCGAAGGACTGATCATGGCGGCGGGCACCATCTCTTTTTTTGGCACCCGCCGCGTGGTGGTGCTGCCGGAGGTGGACCCGGGCGCATACGGCGCAAAGGATCTGGATGAGCTGTGCAGTACGCTGGCCAGTCTGGAAAATGCGGTGGTGGTGCTGGGCAGTGTGTTCCCATTGGAGCGCAGCAAGCTCAAGGCCGGGAAATCGGCCCAGAAAATCATTGCCCAGTGCAAGGCCATCGGCTACGTTGAAGAGCTGGCCAAACCCCGTCCCTTTGAGCTCAAGGCCATGATGATCGACCGGGCAAAGGCACAGGGAACCTCACTGCCGGACGGCGCGGCTGCTGCGTTGCTGGAACGCTGCGGCGAGGATCCATTTTTGCTGGAAAACGAGGTGGACAAGCTCTGTGCGCTGTCCGGCTACCAGACCGTGACCGCTGCCATGGTGGCCGATATGGGCACTGTGAGCCTGGAAGCCGATGTGTTTGAGATGATCCGCATGATCACCGCCAAAAACGCCACCGGTGCCTGCAAGAAATTGCAGACCCTTCTGCGCCTGCAGCAGGAGCCCATTGCCATCACGGCGGCCATGATCGGCAGCTATGTGGATCTGTACCGGGTCAAGCTGGGCGCGGCCCGCAAAAAGAACTACAGTACGGTGTTCAAGGACTTTGGCTACAAGGGCAGCGATTACCGGCTCAAGCGCTCGGCCGAAACGGCGTCGCACTATACGCTGGGGCAGATCGAAGCCTGCCTGCAGGTGCTGCTGGAGCTGGACCAGAGCCTGAAGAGCCAGCCGGTGGAAGAGCAGATCTTGTTGGAAACGGCGCTGTGCCGGCTGGCCATGGCAGGGAGTGGACGATGATGCAGAATGAAATGATCCATACCGGCCGGGTGCTGATCGTGGAGGGCAAATACGATGCCGCCCGCCTTGCGCACCTGACCGACTATTGGTGTAGCCCATGGCCGCATGACGGAAGATGAACTGGAAGAAGTCATGGTCGGCTTTTACCAAGGGGACTATGATGTCCTGCTTTCAACGACCATCATCGAGAATGGACTTGATGTGCCCCTTGCCAATACAATCATCATCGATGGGGCCGAAAACTTTGGCCTTTCCCAGCTTTATCAGATGCGAGGACGGGTGGGACGCTCTTCGCGCCTTGCCTATGCGTATTTTCTTTATAAAAAGGATAAGGCCCTGTCTGAAGTCTCGCAAAAACGCCTTCAGGCCATCCGCGATTTTACGGAACTTGGCGCTGGCTTCAAGATTGCCATGCGGGACCTTGAGATCCGCGGCGCGGGGAACCTTCTCGGGGCAGAGCAGCATGGCCAGATTGCCGGTGTAGGGTTTGCTCTTTACTGCCGCCTGCTGGAAGACACAATCAAAGCTCTCCAGGAAGGCAAGAG
>OHAN01002497.1_pt1 | contig 12271 bp, 13 predicted proteins | sample 1577121 | NCBI WGS metagenome assembly OHAN01 (sample SAMEA3541554, study PRJEB24748) | human gut metagenome | biome: human gut; feature: human-associated habitat; material: faeces | place: China | collected 2012 | reverse complement strand
TATAGAAACTTATTAACCAAGTAGTCTTGATTGACTACATCATTATTATACTAGGGGAAAGGGAATTGTCCACAGGCAGTTCAAATAATGATTTCTGCCGATAATCAATTGGTCATCCTTACGATGGATGGAGCGTATTACTTGTTAGAGAAAATACAATAGAAAGAGGGAGAGCGTGATTGCGGAGTTGACGGTTATGCGGCGATTAATCTTCTATACTCGATAAAGTACTAAGCTCTTGAAACCGAGATTAATCAATCTATGTTGAAAAAAATTTTAGTGTGAGGTGCGCACATGGGAAAATGTTAATACTGACATGTGAAGACAGCGAGGAGGAAATTTTAAACCGCATAGTTTCTTATGTCAGTACAGGAACAAAGGCAGTTCAGGTGATAGAAAATGTAAGAACAAAATTAAAGTTTGATGGATTGGAAATTGATGTCGAAAATCGTCTGGTGAGGAAGCAGCAACGGGAAATCAATTTAACCTTTACCGAGTTTGAAATTCTTTATCTCTTAGCCAACAATTCCTGCAGGGTATTCGACAAAGAACAGATATATGATATTGTTTGGAAAGAACCCTATTCCGGCGATTATAACATTGTCATGAGCCATATCCATAATATACGGGAGAAAATAGAGGATAATCCCAGCAAGCCAATTTACATACAGACAGTATGGGGAGTCGGCTACCGATTTAATCAAACACTGCAAATAAGAAAAATGCTGTAAAAATCTTCGTTGATTTTTACAGTATTTTTGGCTATAATAAAAAATGAAATACAGTATTGATTTGGAAAGGATGGTAACTATGCCAAATATATTACCGGTATCTGATTTGAGAAATTACAATGAAGTGTTGAAGAACTGCCAAGTGGGGGAGCCTGTTTTCCTTACTAAAAATGGCAGGGGCAGATTTGTGGTGATGGATATAGAAGATTACGAGCGTGACAAAGCAGAAAAGAAACTTTTAGAAAAGTTGCAAGAGGCAGAGGTAGCTGTCAAGGATGGAAAAGGTTGGTTGTCATTGGATGAATTAAAGACAATGGTTGGAGAATAGAGCATGATGAAGTTACGGATCAATCCGTTAGTGGCAAAGGACTTGAAATCTATTAAGGATTATATTGCTGAGGATAATGCAGATAAAGCATTGGAAACAGTGCAGGAGATTTACCGCCAGTTTGAAAATATACAGCAATTTCCTTACATTGATGCAGACTTGACTAAGCGTGTGAGTTTTAAAACGGATTATAAGTATGTAGTGTGGGAAGATTATGTTGTGCTGTATAAGGTTGAAAAAGAAGCAGTGGAGATTTATCGGGTGGTAAATTGGTATCAGGATATAACGAGGATTTTCGAGTAAGGATATTTTTGGTACGATAATAGTGAAATGTGAAACAGTATATAATGGTAAAATTAATATCTAAAGTGGCATTGAAGATATTTGTAGTTTTAGGAGAGGAATAAAAATTTTATCAATTTGAGGAAAATATAGATTGGAGAACATATGAAAAAAATAGCGACTAAGGGAATAAAAATAGATTTACACATCCATTCCGAGTTTTCAAAAGGGAAAGATGGTCAAAAAGTTGCAGAAAATACATTGAGCAATCTTCCTGTATTGGTTAAGGGATTAATTGATAATAATGTCGAGATGTGTGCGATTACAGATCATGATAGTTTCAATTATGAAATATATTCAGAATTAAAAAAAGAAGAACAAAAAGACAATTGTATTAGTAAAGTTTTACCGGGAATAGAATTTTCGGTAGAATTTATAGATAATAAGGTCATACATATTGTCACAATATTTGATGATAAAGACGAAGAAAAAGTTAAAAGAATTGAAGAAATAATGCTGAAGGGAAAAGGGGCAAGTAGTTATAAAAAGACAAAAGAAGCTTATACAAGAAAGGATTATTTTGAAATACTTTCTGATATAAATATTGATTTTATTATGATAGCGCATCAAAAAAAGACGTTAACTACACAACATAAACCACATGCTAATGACGTAATGTCATTGGGTAAAGATATATTTAATGAATTAGTTTTTATGGATTATTTTGATGCATATGAATTTAGAAATAAGAAAAATGAGATATACAATAAAGCATATTTGACAGAAAATAAACTAGAAGAAAAATTACGTTTTATTACGGGATCAGACTGTCATAGATGGAAATATTACCCTTATACAGAAGAGGATGAAAAGGCAGAATTTAAATTTACATATATTAAATCATTACCTTCATTCAAGGGGTTAGCGATGGCGGTAACAGACCACCATAGGATTGAACTGGAAAATTCATTTTATAATCCGAATGAGAAATATATAAAAGAGATTATTGTGGAAATAGACGGAGAGGAAAAATTGATTCCTTTATCTAGAGGATTGAATGTAATTATCGGTGATAATTCTGTTGGTAAATCTTTGTTTTTGAATGCAATAACAAATGATTGCAAAAAGGTTGATAGAAGGTTGCATGCAGGTTATGAGAAATATATTCAAAAAAATAAGTTGTTATTTAAGACATTTATTAAAGAGGAAGATATTTTTCGATTTAATCAGCAAGGTGAAATTAGAAGTATATTTGATGATGATGGTTTAAAACCTGACAAGTATTTATCTAATTTTTATCCAAATAAAATTAATGCATTCAAATATAGAAATATAGTTGAGCAGGAAATAGAAAAATTATTTGATGCATTACAAAAAAAGTTTTCTTATGATGAAGATATTAAAAAATTACCGACATTTGTTATTCCCACAAATGAATCTATAGATAAAAGTATTACCTTTATAGACAATGTAAAAAAAATCGATACTAAAGTTCTTCAAGGTTTAGTAGATTTATTCGGGAAGGTGATTGAAAATCTGAACCAGTTACTAAGTAATACTGCTTTATTAGATTCAGATAGACAGCATATTGAAACAACATTAGATATGATCAAGTTGATGAATGAGAAATATGTTGAAAAATTGGATAAGTGTAAAAGAGAAAATGAAAAAATAAATACCTTTAATACTTATATTAGAAGTTATAAGGCAAAATATATTAGAAAAATTACGGATGAACAAGCCGTTTTTTCGGATTATATTGAGGAAAAAGAAATTGCAATTGAGGATATGGCAGAGTTAATGATAAAAAAACGCGGTTTAAGAAGCTATGCGCCTGATATTGTTGAGACTGTAATTGTTCCAGAAACTAATCCTGTAGATAAGTACAGATTTATCTCTAAATTGCAAGTTGAAATAATAAATAATGATTATATTGATGATATTTTAAAATCTATTATTAAAAGAGGAAAAGAGATAGACACTCAGACTATCACAGAAGCAGATTTAAAAGAAATGATAAAGAGGTATCCAAACGAGGATGAAGTAGTGCCATTACAAGTATTAAGAGATAAAGTTACTGCGAGATTGGATACTGATTTTAAAATAAGAAATACGATTGTAGAAGAAAATATGGATGTTTATGATGAAGTGTCATCTGGGTTTGATGCACAAATGTATTTTACTTTATTAAGTGGAGAAATGAGAGATAAAGGGTTATATATAATTGACCAACCAGAAGATCATATTTCACAACGTGCTATAAAAGAAAAGGTTTTAGATCAATTTAGAAGAATGGGATCACAAAGACAGGTCATTATGGTAACGCATAATCCTCAATTTATAGTTAATTTAGATGTTGATAATGTCATATATTTAAGCAAGGACAAAGGAAAATTTATGATACAATCTGGAGCTTTGGAGTATGAGAATGATGATTATAGCATACTAAAAATAGTAGCAGATAATATTGAAGGTGGTTTGCAAACAATACAAGGAAGGTTAAAGCGGTATGAAAAAGATATATGAATTTAGAACAGACGAAGAGAAATATATGATTGTAAATATGAATCCTAATGAGAAGAAAGAAGCGTTTGAAATCAATAAAAAAGAAATGCAGTTTGATACAAATAAGTTTTATCAGTATGTTTTTGCTGATATAGAGGCAGAGATGGAAATAGAAATTCTTGATACAACGAATGACCAAGATAAGGCAGCAAAACGAGTTTATAATATTATTTCAGAAATTACAAGCGAAGTGATGAAAAAAATGAATGAAAAATGTTTTACAGAATTAACTTAAATTATTATGAACAATTATGTTTATGATGATGAAGGATTTTCCGTGTTACAGAAATCTTTGTTTACGGATCCGGTAAGAAAGACTGAGATATTTACGGATTTGAGTGTCTGGATGGAAATCCGGAAGATTATTTAAAGTATAAACTATAACGCAATAGCGGCATAGCTATTTGCCATGTAATCACATGATAAAGATGAGAGGGTTACAGTATGGGATTAAGTTCTTTGACAAGATATAATCTTTTTATGGAAAGCGGAGATTCAATAGAAAGTGATGATGGAATAGTACGCTTGCGATATTTGGCAAATAAGTGGAGCATGGAAGAAAGTGAAACAAGAAACAAATTGGTGTCAGATTTACAAGTTATATTTGATAAATAATTAATCTGTTATAAGAACTAGGTTTTTATATGATGAAGTTGATTAAGGATAGGTGAGATTAATCATGTTTGCTGATAAAGAATTAGCTCTCTAGCGTAGGGTAGGATAGTGGATATGATGATGTGTATGAGCAGATTACACAGTATCTTGCATGGTTTGAACAAAGTGAAAAGTTCAAAGGAAAGAAAGTATATGGAATTATTTGTTTAAATCATCCGACACAGGAACTTCTTTCAAAAGTACATGCCGATAAAAGAATCAGAATATTTGAATATCAAATCTCGTATACAGAGTTATGATCTGATTCTTGTAACCGGTTCAGAAAAACAAGCTACCCCGATTTATCAGAAACCTGAATATTTCACAGACAAAACATGAAGTATTCAGGTTTCTTAAATTTTTGGGATTTTTGCATCATAAAGCGTTACATTTGACACATTTTAGTGTATGGTAGATGAATACGATTATTATGTTTTATAGTGCATAACAAAAGGGACAAAGAAAAGTTGACAATATATTATTCAAAACTGATAAAAGTATCACACAAATATCCCCTACACTCCGGTAATTCATTCCGGCTGATAAAAAATGATGGAAGGAAAAGGTATCTTTATAAGAAACTGTTAGATAGATGGGGAATAGTTCGTTATAAGATACCGGGTAGAAAAATGAAGAAACATGTAAAACGCTTAGAAGCCATTATGCTTGGAATAACGATGCTTTTTTCTATGCCATTTTCCGGTACGGCAATGGCAGCAGGCAAGACAAGTGCGAACCAAATGACAGGCAAGACGCATACTGCTCAGACAACAGCAGTTGAAGATGCAGAATTACCAAAAACAACATTTCCGGTTCATGTGATCCATAAGACAGGAAATGATAAGGAAAATTTTGTTATTGTGATCATGGGGGACGGATATACGGCACAACAGCAGGATCAATTTGTGAAAGATGCGACTCAAAAGGCACAGGGAATGCTGACATGGTCGCCTTATAAAGAATATTCTGATCGTATCAATATTTATGCAATACAGACCGTTTCAAACGAAACCGGGATAAGCGAATATGGCGGAAAGAGTGTAGATACATATTTTCACCTTCGGCTATTTGGAAAAGCGATTGGATTTTCCAATGGTGGTGATCAAAAAGCGAAAGATTTGAGGGAGGAAATGGAAAAAAAGTATTTAGACGCAGGAGCCAGTGTTGGAACAATTCATATACTTTCCAATACAAATGGCGATTTTGGAGCATCGATCAATTCACTTTTTTCATTTTCAACGAATTCAGAAGATAACAGCAGTGGTACTGCTATGACTCATGAGGTTTCTCACAGTATTGGTGGTCTGGGAGATGAGTATGAGCGATATACCAATAAGCCAAATACTTCTGCCACTTCTGACGCAGATAGTATTAAGTGGAGTAAATTGCTGGGCTTTCGGGGAACCGGGATCACAATGGCCGGAACCGAGACAGCGTTTGCACCAAGTCGTGAATGTATGATGAGATGGGCAGGACAGCCTTTTTGCGAAGTATGTAAAATGGAGCTGGCAAGAAAATTAAATAATACGGATTATGTCAGTTGCCCTCAGAAGTTATATGTAGCCGATCCGGAGATTTCAACCCCACATAGTCGAACCGGTACATTGGATCGTGATAGCGAAAAATACAGGATCAGTGAAAAAAACATTACAAAAGCAAATGAAAAAGATTTGGAATTTCGTACTGTTGTGCAAAATATGGTCAATCAGGAACAACATCTGAAAATGAGCTTTAGTATTAAAGATGCAAATGGTATTACAATCAAATATCATGAAGAAAAAGAATTTACAATACCGGCACTTAGTAATTGGTATGATCCGGATGCAGCGCGAGAGTCTCTTTCCATTGTTTTTAGCAATGTCTCAGGTTTGGTCAAAGGTGATATATTAGAGGGAAAAGTGATTGATATTGATACAGGAAAAGTATTGGCCACAGATAAAACAGCCGGACAGACCTGGAATACAGTCAATATTCATTATCAGTTGAAGAATGCAGACGGAACAAGCAGTGTGATCCCGGATGCAGCAACAGCTATGGTATATGTACCTGCAAATACAACATATGTTTTAAGAAAACCGGATCTGTCGGATTATACTTATGTGGGAAATAGTGTGAATCAGGACCGGATCACTGTTACAGAAGCAGAAACAGATGTTACATATTATTATCAGAAAAAGAAAGATTCACAGGTAACACCAGGCGAGAATCCGACTGTGTCCCCAACAATTGCACCAAGTGCTAGTACAGTACCGATTACATCACCAACGGTTACACCGGGAGAGACAGTTCCGATTACATCACCAATAATCACACCGGGAGAGACAGCACTGCCTGCATCCCCAACAGTCACACCAAGCACGAGTACAGTACCGACTACATCACCAACGGTTACACCGGGAGAGACAGCACCGCCTGCATCCCCAACAGTCACACCGGGAGAGACAGCACCGCCTGTATCACCAACGGCTACACCGGGAGAGACAGTTCTACCTGTATCACCAAAAGCCACAGAGCAATCTAAGGATGGACAGAGTATAACAATATTGGAAAATAAGAATACGTCACAAAAGAAAGCAGAAATCCTTGTTATAATAAAGCCTTCTTTTGCAAAAAAATATGCTAAGAATAATTATAGCTTTGTAAAGAGAGCGATTGAAAAAGTAGAAAAGAAAACTGCGAAGCAGAGAAGGAAGGTTGTTATAAAAGTTAGATTTAAGATGCAAAACAGAAAGAATCTGAGATGCAGATTAGATCGCGCAACATTGCATTATTTGACAGATAAAAAGATCCGGGAACTACAATGGGACAATGGAAATATGCGACTCACACTGGATTTAAAGGCTTTGAGAACGATTAGGAAACAGACCGCAAAAGAGGTGTCCTTGACCCTTAAAAAGATAGGTTCTAAAAAGATTCTGTCAAAGATAAAGAAAACCAACAGAAAACGTTTTGCGTATGAGTTTTCTATTATAGATGCAAAGAAGAAAAAAATAAGTAGTATTAAAAAAGGAAAAATTACGATAGAACTCGGTTATCAGCGATCACATACAGATAAAAAAAGTAAGATGTACGTATATCAAATGAATAAAAACGGATCTGCTGTTAATATATTAAAATCACACAATGATGTTAAAAGAAAGAAGATACGATTTTGGGTAAATCATCCCTGTAGAGTTGTGATTGGTCGTAAGATATAATGTTTTAGCAATAAAAGAAAAGGTATCATGAGGCAGTAAAAACGATTCATGATACCTTTTTTAAAAGACGGATTTTATATCATAATGGCAGAAGTGCCATAAAAGTGACCGATGAAAGATTAGACATTTAGTGTTGTCAGATCTTTTGTCATCTGGTCAAGTTCTTCAATGATTCGACCGATCTCGGCAGTTGTTTTTGTGTTTTCGGAGGTGATTTCATAAGTTTCGTTTGAATGAGCAGTAACTTCTTCTGTAGCTGCCGATATTGTTTCTATACCGGAAGCAATAATATTATTTGCGTTAGTAAGTTCTGCAACAATGGATTTCATTTGTGCTGCTTCTTCATACACCATTGTGGTTTTATCTGCGATGGCTGAAAAGCTCTTTGCCGTGTTGCTTGCAGCTTTATTTTGCTCCTTTGCATTTTCAATCATTTGAGCAATAACACGAATCACTTCTTCTAATTCTTTAGAAATATTTTCAATTAATGTAGTAATATCAACTGTTGCATCTTGTGTTTGAGTAGCAAGATTTGAAATCTCGGAAGCAACAACGGAAAATCCCCTTCCTGCTTCTCCGGCTCTGGCTGCTTCAATACTTGCATTTAATGCAAGTAAGCTGGTTTGTGTAGTGATATTATCGATTAATTCAATGATAGAGTGCATTTGAACGGTATATGTGTTAAGTTCTTCAAGCTCTTTTGAAACATTTTCATTTGCATCATTAGATATCTTTGTGCGATCAATTAGTGTATCAATATTTTCACGGGAAGAATTTAATTCAGCACGCGTATCCTCTAACGCTTCTGTCATAACAGAAGATCTGTTTTTGACTTGTTCTATTGTATTCTGAATCTGATTTGTTTTTTCCAGCTGTAATTGGATCGATTCAGCAGTGTCTGTTGTTCCTTGCGTAACTTCCTGCATTGATGCCATTGTATGATTGGTAGATGCTTCCAGTATATTCATCTTTTCGGAAACAATCCCTATACTTGTTGCAAGTTGTTTTGATGCAGCCATGAGCTGATTCATCATATTTGAAATTTGCTCTTTATCCTGCTCCATGGTTTTTAGTTTTTTATCATTAGAGGTATTGATATTGTTTGCACTCACGATCAGATAAAGAGAAAACAGAAGATAAGATGCAATTCGGATTTCAATATTCGGCAAATCATTAGATGTGTAATGATTGGTGAAAAAGCCATATACAATCTGAACAATATTAGCAAGAAATGTTGCTGACATATAAAGTGCACTCAATCGGGGACTGCCATAACAGATTAACAATGCTGCTATAAGCAGAGAATATACATATGCTACCGGTGAAAATGTTGTAAAAATGATAAAGCAATAAAAAATACCAAAGCCAATCGGCAACATGACCTTAATCTTTTCAGATTCCGGGTTGTGTTTGTATTCTGCAACGGTTACAAAGAAAGGAAGTAACGCTAAAATACAGAAAATAATATAATAGGAAATGGTACGGCTGCCTTTTAAAACTTCTAGCAGATAACATATGACAAGAATAACATTCATTAATCCATAGCCTAGCAATATAGAAATATTAGATCTTTTGATATCAGAATAGTTTTGAAAATTTGAAATATGCATTTAAGTGCCTCCTCCTTATATAAATAAAATTTTTATAAATTATATCATATCGAGAAAAAAGACACAAGGTAATCTCTTGAGGATGGTGTTTTTATTGAATTTATGACGCGTAATATGCTATAGTTTAATTAGGATAAGAAGGTTAGCCTGTAATAGGCATATCAGAGTATGAATAGCAAAAAAATGGAGTAAGCAGAAAGGAAGAATGTTATGGCTGATTATATTTTAAGCTGTTGTTCTACAGCAGATCTGACAAAGGAACAATTCGAAGAGATGGATGTAAAATATATTTGTTTTCATTATGAAATGGATGGAAAACAATATGCAGACGATCTCGGTCAGACGATGCCGTTTGACCTGTTTTATCAGAAAATGGCACAGGGGGCAGATACAAAAACATCGCAGGTCAACGCAGAAGAGTATGAGGAATATTTTGAAGGATTCTTAAAAGATGGAAAAGATGTGTTGCATTTGTGCCTGTCTTCCGGCATTTCCGGTACGGTTAATTCTGCAAATATTGCAAAAGAAAAATTGTCAGAGAAATATCCTGACCGCAAGATCTTCATTGTAGACTCGCTCGGAGCTTCTTCCGGTTATGGACTGCTTATGGATACACTTGCTGCAATGCGTAAGGATGGTAAGACGATAGAAGAACTATATAACTGGGCAGAAGAATATAAGCTCAATGTGCATCATTGGTTCTTTTCTACGGATCTTTCATTTTATATCAAGGGTGGCAGAATATCAAAGACCGCAGGTGCGATCGGATCGCTTCTAAACATCTGTCCGCTGTTAAATATGGATTATTTGGGAAGATTGATCCCAAGATTTAAGATCCGTACCAAGAAAAAAGTTATTCGTGCGATCGTTGACAGGATGGAAGAAAATGCACAGGATGGACTGGATTATTCCGGAAAATGTTATATTTCACAATCTGCCTGCATTGAAGATGCCAAAGAAGTTGCAAGATTAGTCGAAGAAAGATTCCCAAAGCTTAATGGCAAGGTAAAGATCAATTATATTGGTACAACGATCGGAAGTCATACCGGACCGGGAACGGTTGCGTTGTTTTTCTGGGGGAAGAAACGGGAAGATTAGAGATTGTTTGAAAAAAGGAAATTTTAGAACATAAGTTTTACTTGCGAGGTGTTTTTATTGGACTCCTTATTTTTTATAATACAATTAAATAAAAAAACAAGAGAGAAATTGCTTATATGAGGATTGGGGGTCGTTAACATGAAGAATAATTCAGGAATGCCGGTATTTTTAGGATTGATAGGAATTATTGTAATGATAGCTGTGTTCAGTGCGATCGGAGATGCAGATAGAGAAAACTCAAAATGCCTTTACACAGGTTGCGATAATGAACGTGCGGAAGATAGCATTTATTGCTATCGGCATAAATCGTCAGGTAAAACGTATTCTGATCATCATTCATCTTTCCAAAGCAGTCCGTCTCCATCTGCTCAGCCAACAGAATCTCCTTCTTATGGCAGTACAAGAAATAACGGCAGTTCATATAGCAAGTCATATTCCGGAAAAGGAAAAAACAGTATTAATTCCGATATGTATGACTATGATAATCCGGACGATTACGCAGATGATTATGCTGAAGATTATGCTGAAGATGAATTTGGAAATGATAAAAGTGAATCTGCTTATGATTATGGATATGATGAAGCCTATGACGACTGGGAAGACGAAATGGATGATTAGTCTGACAAAGTAATCATCGTTGAGGTGTTTTCATTTCTCAAAACGAAGAGAAAAAGATGCATCTTTTGAAAAATGAAGAACTTGTAGAAGATAAAGTCGGATAAGAGAAATGAAAAATGGAGGAGATTATGGCAAAAAGTACGAATCAGAAATTAAAATTACTATATTTAATGCAGATCATGCTGGAAAATACCGATGATGAGCATGGTTTGAGCATGGCAGAGATCATTGACAAATTAGCAGCGTATGACATTAGTGCAGAGCGAAAAAGTATTTATTCGGATTTTGAATTACTGCGGTTTTATGGGATCGACATTCAGCGGGAACAAAGAGACCGTACTGTGTACTACTATGTTGGCGCACGAGAGCTGGAACTTGCAGAACTTAAGCTGCTTGTAGATGCAGTACAGTCATCAAAGTTCATTACAGAGAAAAAATCCCGCCAATTAATTAAAAAATTAGAGCGATTTGTCAGCAAATATGATGCACAGAAACTGAACCGACAGGTCTATGTGCATGGCAGGATCAAGACGATGAATGAAAGTATCTATTATAATGTTGACATTATACATAGTGCAATTGATAAAAATGTGATGATAGAGTTTCAATATTATCAATGGAATGTGGATAAAGAAATGGAATTGCGTCATGATGGGGCATTTTATCAGATTTCACCGTGGGGGCTTGTCTGGGATCATGAAAATTATTACATGGTTGGTTATGATAGTGTCGCTGGTATTTTGAAACATTTTCGTGTTGACAAGATGATCAGGATCGGACTGCTTACAGAACCAAGAAAAGGACGTGCGCAGTTTCAAAAGATGGATATTACAGCTTATACCAAGAAAAGATTCAGCATGTTTGATGGAGAAGTGCAATCTGTCACGATGATCTGTGAGAATCAATTTGCCGGAGTGATATTAGATCGCTTTGGAAGAGATGTGCAGATGCGAAAAGAAGATGACAGCCATTTCAGAGTAACTGCAGATGTTGCCGTCAGCAATAATTTCTTTGGCTGGCTGATCGGATTGGGAGCAGGAATTAAGCTGATCGAACCGGAAGAAGTTGTAAAGCAGATGCAGGACAGAGTATGTGAACTGTACCGGGAATATGTAGAAGAGTGAAAATCATTGTGTATTCTAATCAAACATGGTAGAATGAAAAGAGCAGTTAAGCACTGACAAATAT
>OHAN01002493.1_pt1 | contig 12282 bp, 10 predicted proteins | sample 1577121 | NCBI WGS metagenome assembly OHAN01 (sample SAMEA3541554, study PRJEB24748) | human gut metagenome | biome: human gut; feature: human-associated habitat; material: faeces | place: China | collected 2012 | reverse complement strand
GAGCAGTGTTTGAAGCTTCCTTATACCCTAGATTTCGCGACAGCGAAATCTATTCAACATAGTAGTTTCGGCATACAAACCTCTTCTTCCCATCTTGGATGGAAGAATGACAAAATATCACTCTGCACATCCCAGTTGCTTTTGATAATACCTGGTAAGTTAGCGTGTACTGTACTAATCATATCCTTATAAGAAGGTTTCTGCTGTCCTTCCTCAATTGTTAAATCTGGTGCCCTCAACATAATATTTGCTAAAGCAGCTTTGTTAATCTTACACCATGCTTCACCAAAAGTTGATTCGCCCCAGTTGTTACTTCCCCATTCAGGATAATTATTGTTTAAAAGAACAAAATAATCCTTCAGCTGGAACAATGCTTTAGGCAGTGTACGACAATCGCCATCACTGTCAAGCTCAGCTTTGTCACCAACTTCACTATTAGGAAAAGCATAGTTAAATACTTTGGCTTTCTCTGGTTTCCATACCTCTGCACGCAACAGTTCAAAATAAACTGTCTTTACATCAACGTCGAAGAAACCATACTGGATTCCGTCATAAGTCCTGTAACTCTGATCAACACGACTTCCACTCTCATCAGTACCCCAACGCTCATGATGCACATACACATCTCTGTAAGTCTTTACAGTAAATGTAGTTTTGCTATTGTGCTTTTTCACAGCCCCTTTGCTTAAATAAGCAGAAGTTTCCGCTTTACTCTTCAGCTTGTTCGGAACATACTGTCCACCATTCTTCCAGTCCTTTTTGCCATTAGGCAAAGTTAAATCGGCTGCACCCTCCAATTCTACAGACGATTCTGTTGAACTAACTGTTGATACCTCATCCTCCTCAATTCTACCTGACGACTCACAATGATTGTGTGAGCTGCTTAAAGAAGGCTGTTCTTCCGTACCCATCGAGTTACCGAGATCATCCCAAGTAAACGTTTCAGTAGTCTCTTCTTCATCTACTGGAGAACTTGGTTTTGGCGTAGGCGGTATCACGTCTTCCGAAACATAGAAAACATTTACCGTTACGCTGTCCATAGACTTCTGTGGACATACTAAAACTGTCTTCTTTCCGAGAACCTTGACTAACTCCTTGTTACCCTCCGTAGAGGTTAAATCATCCTGCAGCAAATATGTCTCAGGTTTAAGAACTGTTGTAACACCCATTCCTTCAAGAGTGTCATTGTAAGTCAAATAACGTGTCCTTTTACTCTCCTCTTCAGGTGTTGTGTCTACATACTTTGTAACTGTCTTGCCAAGCTCCCATTCTCCCAGTACACCATTACACTTCCTTGCGTAGTAGACATTAAAGGTGTATGAAGCCTGCTTCTCACCATACACAAGCTTTACTGCATTGCCCTTAAACACAGTTGAGTATTTTACCGTGTGGCTTGTACTATCCTTTTCAACGTAATACTTCGTTTCTTCCCTCAAACCACTGCCACTCCAACTGTCAGAGCCTGCACCATGGTAATTCTTTATCTCAGACTTGTAGACTGCCTCCTCGACTAAAGGTAATGTGTTGGCACTGTCGGTACCTGCACTGGGCTGCCTTTCTGACACACTCCACTTTCCTTCACTGTTCTTGACGAAAGTCAATTCTGTAGGATATGGTCCGTAGCTGCCCTCACAATTCTTTTCATCTGTCGTAGAATTGATTACGGTATTGTCAAGCTTCTTTGTCTGCACTAAAGTGTCTACTGCTTTGCCATCACTGTCGTAACTTCTGCGATAAATTAAAGCGACATTTGGTACTTTTGGCTGGTAATAGTTAATCTCGATTTTAACTTCACCTGACCTGTCGGCATTCAGCTTAACTTTCTCGTACACGTATTTCACAATAGCATTTAAAGCTTTCTCTGTGTCTTTGTGACCTGTGTTGATTGAATAAGTCTTTTTGGTGTCTGTTTCTACAAAACCGTCACCGGCTGCACCGACACTCTCATTTGCTGAGTCATAATAATAGTCCTTGATACTGAACTTCTTTGTGGTGTCATTGCCGTTTGTGTCGGTGTAAGAAATCTTAATATCTTTTGGAAAATACTTCTTGCTACCTAGAGTTTTGTAGACAGCGGCACACCCTGCTTTGTCAGGTTTTTCTTTTGCAATGCTTCTCTCCTGTATCTTGGTTAAATTGACAGCAATCTTGTCGTCACCACTCTGAATCTTTTCCTTGTAAACAGGTGACGTTCCACCACTCACACAAACGTAACCCTTGCCGTCAACGTGCTCATACACTTTGTTAAAGACTTTGATGCTTATCTCCGGAATTTCCTGATAGACAAGGTAAATCCTATTTTCCTTGATACCATTCTTCCAGTGAAGGTCTTTCATATAATCAGCTAAAGCATCCCACTTCTTCCTACCGGTCAGACCTCTTTTCTTTCCTGCAACAACGCTCTTTACTTTGGTATTATTGCTTGTCTTTGTAACTGAAACACTGTGATTGTTGACTTTAATATTGTACTTTTTGTAGTACATAAGGTCTTTAGATGAAATAGAGTCAACTTTACTCACATCGTTACTATCTACTTTCGTGTATTTATCTGTTGACTTATCTGTACCTGCAACCGGATTGCTAGTTAAACTGTCAAGCATCATAAACTTTGCGTACGGTTGTGCGTTCCCTTTGTCATCAATATGCACTTCACGAATACCTTTCAGATAATACTTGGTGCCGCCATACTCGTATGTTTTAATCTTACTGAGTGTAAAAACAGATCCGGCTTTCAATGGTTTTTTGGCAATGAAACTACTTTCCCCCTTCGCATCCTTAAACTTACACGATTCATCTACCTCTCCATCATCAGTAATTTTTCCCGCAACAGGGTTCTTCTTACTCGTGTGCATTCTGTAAATCCTGAGCTCATGCCTGACAGAATTGTTAATAGGAATTATCTGATTGTAATGATCCTTGTAATCATCAACACCTCTTGAGTCGAAACCTCGGGCTCTCGCTGCAGCCTGCCAACTTGCTAAAGTTGTAAAAGGTCCAGCAAGTCTTTTTCCACTCGCACCATAAATACTTGCAATCGTGTGTATGTAAACACGACCACTGTAATCATCAGCAAGCTTGTTGTAGTTCTTATTATTGTACCATTTGCTTAAATCAATAACATAAAAGCTTATTCCCCACTTAGCACCTTTAGCGAACACTGGTTTTCCCTTGGATTTTATAAATCCGTCAGTCTTAGACACTTCATAGCACTTAACCGGAGCATGATCTCCCTGATTTGTATATTGATTTGTATTGTAGTTCCCATTCTTGTAAGTTAAAGGTTTTGTCGTAGCAATGAAAGAGTCCGTTGACCAATGAATAGGACTGGTACGCAGCTTGTTACCCTTTACCCAGAACCACCAACGGTAAGGCGACTTACTACCGTGACACCTTGCAGTTAAATCGATTGGTTTGTTCCTTCCTTTTAGATACATCATACTACTCCTGGTATCAACTTTAAAACCATATTCACTGTACCTAATCTGATTGGAATCCTGACCATTCTTCAAATGCTTTACAAGTTTTCCTCTATCATCCCAACAGAAAGCCTGAAAATCTGAAGTTTTCTTTGCCGCCTCTACTGGACGAGCACGAGCTAAACTGGTAACAGCTATAATCATTAGGAGCAACAAAAGGGGAGCACAAAACTGTGCTCCCCTAAACAATAGATTTTTGGAAAATTTCCTCATAGGCAATTTACTCCTTTAATTATTTAAACCAAATACTGCCTATAGTACAATATTTAGCTTAAAGGGAGAGTGCTCTTTTCAAAGTACTCTCCCTAACTTTACCACAAATACTTGCGATACTTCTTTGGCATCTTTCCTGGTTTTCCATCGAGTCCATCCCACCAACTTTTATTCTTAAGCTGTTTCACTGTGTAATCAGTATATCTACCAGAAAAATAGACTTTTACTGGAAGAAAATGAGACTGTGACCAAGAGTCACAACTAAGTGAATAACGAGCATCCGGTTGAAATTCACTTAAATCATCGACATCAGCAGCTTTTCTTTGTTCCTTAGTCATCTTATTATAAACAGCCTTACAGGTAATCTCATCTTCGGCATTAGCGTCAACATACTTTCTATACAATTCATTCCATGAAGATAAATAAGACCAATTCTGCATGAGGAAATCCGGATCATTCATTAATGAAACTACTTTCTTTGCACTAATAGCTTTATCATCTAGGCAAGAACCTGAAGTACCCTGAAAATCAATGAAATACATTCTACCCTTCACTACAATATAATTCCATGAATGACCTCCGTCCTCATCTGGTATAGAAACCATTCCAACTTTCTTTACGCCAGCAGCTTCAGCATAATACCAATATGTACCAGCTAAATCATCGCAATCAGCATGATACTTTTTCTTCCAAAGAGCCTTGTTAGAGCTGTCCTGATTTCTTCCACACTGATAATAAGCACGATCACGAAGCCATTCCATGGTAATCCATGCTTTATCAAACTGACTCTTGCCTTTTGTTAAAGGAGTCAAATCAGCAAGTAATTTTCTGTTTACTTCAGTTTCACGATACTCTCTTCTGAAAGTCCCACTCTTACCGTTGATAGTGATTTTATAGCTGCCTACACCTTTCTTTACTTTTTTATGAGAATCCTTTACATAAACAATATCAGTAGAACCATCTGTCATATGCTGATTGATAAACTGGCTGCCATACTGAGCTTTGGCAGCTTCTTTGTAAAGCATACTGGTAAATTTATAAATATCTTTATAATCCTTTGTTTTGTAATAAAATACTCTCGTTACTTTCTTTTTACCTTTATAGGCTAAAGTTTCAGCCTTGTAAAATCTCTGACCAGCCTGTTTTGGAGTTTCATACTTTATTTTTGCTTCTGCTGGAACTGAGTTTGCTACTACAGCTGAACCAATTGTTAAACCTGCAACTAAACCTAAAACTAATTTATAATTCTTTCTCATAAAAATCACAATCCTTTCTCTGCGTCCGTTGCCGCTTCCGTTGCCCTTCTTGTTACTTGACTATAGAAATTTTCTTCACTGATACTTGGTTGTCAAAAATTGCCAGAAGTAACTGAACTGACTTTAATTGTAGCAAATTAGGGAGTATGTGGCAAGGGAAAGACAACAGAGATGGGAAATGATAGCAATAATAAAGGGGTCGCAACCCGTAACCCCTCTCCACCACTTACCCTAGCATCCTAGAACAAACTCATTGAGTTCATATTACCCTTTACACTCGTGGACTCATTACCATGTCGAACAAACTTTTCACCATCATAAAGACTACCAGGTATACTCTTTACCCTAAAAACTAATAATGTCCTGCCATAAAAATTGACAGAATCAAAATGTTCAAGAACATATTCTTTCAATTTACTTGAGATTGGCTGAGCTAATATTTTCTTGCGAACTTCCCGAATATAATTATCAGTACCAGCAAACATTTTCTTTGCCTCATCCTCTATACCTGTAATACAGTGCTGACTACATATAAAACCACATGCATTGTACTCATTTTTCCACTTCTTGTAACTGTCAAATGTATCTGCAACACCTACAATTATTAATCCTTCTTCATTAGGCTCTGAAACATTCGCCATAGCGACTAGTGTTCTAGAAACTTTCATAAGCGTCTCAGCATGAAACTTCTTGCTATTAAATCTAGATAAACCAATTTTAAATTCGGTCATTTGTCTTTCAAATTTTGAATAGTTCAACCTTTTCTCGATTTCCTCTACAAGCTCATTATTGACAAATCTACTTTTAATACTACATACTGGCTTTAAGACTCTATAGAGCGTTTCAATATCATTTTCTGCCAATACGTAACTTGTATTATTCTCCCTTACTATTTTATCAAAGACTGCAGACGAATTTCTCAAGGATGTTGCAATAGCTTCATAATCTTCAACAAAATAACCGTCACTCAACAATCTTTCTAATGCTAGGAACAGTACACCGAAGCATTTATCCTTATTCTTAGTTTTCTTAACTTTAAACAAGTATTCTGAAAAGTTTGAATTCACTGAATCAAAAATCATATCAATAGTATCGAAAACTTTCTTAAAGCTTTCTTCAAGTCTGTACTTATCATAGTTTTTAACATACTCTTCAATTACATTATATCTTTTTGTTCCTTGACGGTATAAATCATCTAAGGAGTTTTTAGTCTTTTTAAAACCTGGAATAAATTTTGAAGCAATTAACGTTTCAATTACTTCTTCATCACCGGACTCTATTACTGCACTATTTATCAAAATATCGTGTCTTCGCCAAAAAGTGCTGTTAAGATCAACACCATAACCAAGTTTTTTATCTCCAACACTTATCTGTTTAATATCAGAAAGACAAACATGATCACTGTATGTATTATCCATTCTAACATCACTTGCAATTCTACGGACTACATCTGCAAACTCCCCTGTAGCTGATGACTGACGTAAATCCTGTGACGAAATCTTTCTTCCGGTTGAATTGATTCTGCTAAAAATCAAATTAACTGTATAGTCATCCTGACCTGTCTCAATTACAGCCAACTCCTGTCTCTCTAATCTCTTGCATACATCTAATGGTAAGTAGTTTTCTCTCAAGATTAACCTTGAATCATTTTCACGTTTCAATCCCCTAGTATCTATATTAGCTTCTGGATCAAAATAACAAAGTTCCCCCTTATACTTTACACCGAATTCACCTAAGCAAAAAGAAACTATTGCACTAATTCTTTGAACACCATCCACAATCTCATGAACACCATCTATACCATCAGGTATATCATATGTTGAAATTAAAAGAGCTGGTAACGGTATCTGTTGTAATAATGAATCTATCAAAAGCTGCTTATCACGCAGCCCCCATACTAATTTTCGCTGATATCGTCTGTTTACAATTAAAGTTCCATCAATGTAGTATAATATAAGATCTCGTATTTTGTATCTCTCAACTCTAAATTTATCACTCACTGTTCTTGTACTCCAATCCATAGTTTTCCTCCATTCTACCATATTACTTTATATGTAACAAGTTGATAAACATGCTACCATTACCAGGAGTAACAAAAGGGGAGTGCAAAATCGCACTCCCCTAACAATAAATTTCTTGGAAAATTTCCTCATAGGCAATTCCCCTCCTCTTTTTTATTTAAACCAAATACTGCCTATAGTACAATACTTAGTTTAAAAAGAGAGTACCCCTTTCAGAGCACTCTCCCTTACTTGACTTTCACAATACCATATGTTAATATAACGAAAAATCAGAATGACCTATGGGTGATATCGCGAAAGCGGTTGAGCTCTTTGGAGCTTCCCTACTCCAAGAAAGGAGCGAATGATTATGAAGCTTATTAGAGCTGTACTAGGTACAATCCTAGCGATGATTTTCATTTGTAAAGTCGCAACAACTTTAGTGTCTGCTTGGAATCCGTTCTAAACAGACCAAACACAGTCATTCTGTAAGACAGAGAGGGGCAGAGATAATCTGTTCCTCTTTTTTGTATGGTAAACTTTTGCTTACCAAAAAAGAGAGCACCCCTTTCAGAGTACTCTCCCTAAATCACCACAAGTATTTATGAAGCTTCTTCGGAACTATCTTCTTAATCTGCTTTACTGTATGATCACCATTACTCTGTTCACAGAAAACCTTTACTGGTTCAAAGCAAGACTGAGAATAAGAATCACATTCCAAATTATATCGTGCTTCTAAAGAATGCTTACTAGGATTATCCCATCCCCAAGCTTTTCTCTGCTCCTTAGTCATCTTATTGTAAACAGCCTTGCAAGTAATCTCATCCTTAGCATCAGCATCAAAATCTTTTTTATAACTCTCATTCCATGAATACAAGTATTCCCAATTCTCTAAAAGAAAATCTGGTTTATTCATTAATGGGATAACTTTCTTCACAGATATATCATTATCATGATATACTAAACCTTTCCAGCCCTGGAAATCAACAAAGTACATTCTGCCATTCACCACGATATAGTTAAATGAATGATCTTTAGTAGAAACCATGCCCACTTTCTTTACACCGGCTGCTTTAGCGTAATCCTCATACGTCCAAGCTAAAGGTCCACAAGCAGCATGAAATTTTCTTTTGTACAGAGCCGTTGTTGAAAAATTCTGATGGTTTCCGCACTGATAAATAGCACGACCGTGAAGCCAAGCCATAGTAATCCATGCTTTGTCAAACTGACTCTTACCATCAGTTAAAGAAGTCAACTCAGTGAGCATCTCTCTGTTGTACTCAGCTTCACGATACTCTCTTCTAAACTTCTTGTTCTTACCATTATAAGTAATCTGCCAGCGATAAACACCATTCTTTACTTTCTTAAAAGATTCTTTGTAATAATCAGCTGAAGCACCTGCTTCTCCCCAAGTTTCATCATACTGATCTCTATACTGAGCCTTAACTGCTGCAACGCACATTCTATGAATGACACCACTAGCTTTGCCCTCGTTTTTTGCCTTAATGTAAAACACTCTCGTTACTTTCTTTTTTCCCTTGTATGCTTCTGTCTGAGCTTTGTACCATCTCTGACCAGCCTGTTTTGGAGTTTCATACTTTATTTTTGCTTCTGTAGTGGTTTGCTGTGTTGTTAAAACTACTGCTGAACCGATTGTTAAACCGAGAGCTAAACCTAAAACTAATTTATAATTCTTTTTCATAAAAATCACAATCCTTTCTCTGCTTCCGTTGCTGTTCACTTTGTTACTTGTCTATAGAAATCTCCTTCACTGATACTTGGTTGTCAAAAATTGCCGGAAGTAACTGAACTGACTTTAATTGTATCAAATTAAAGAGTACGTGGCAAGGGAAAGACAACAAAGACGGGAGTCCTTGTTACTGTCACAGGCATAACTCTTAAACGCACTCCTCGTTTTCCAGCAGTAAGCCTTAAATTCAGCCGAACAGCCTTCGCAGGTCTTGCTCTTGCTGAACAAGTAACTACCATCAATAATAGGAGTAGCAAAGGGGAGTGCTTTTCAGCACTCCCCTAACAATAAATTTTGGAAACTATTCCTCTTTTTGCTTACTACACGAAAAAGAAAGCCGACGGTTAAACCGGCTCTCCCTACTTGACTCTATTACAACAATCTGCTACACTTGTATGAATTTCATCAACTTCTGTGAAAGGTGGTGATGCTGTAATGAGTTTTTTAGTAACCTTACTATCTAACCCTGCAGTAATGCCCCACGAGCCTAGCAAACCATCATCAATGACGTCCCTCACGTAGATATTATGGTCTACAGCATACTAGATGAAAAGTGCTAAAGCGAGGTTTGCTCCCTACAGACTGATCAACTGTAGTACCAGCAATGACTTTGGATGTTGACCATACAGTGTAATTTATACATAATCCTACACTAGTATACCGAATCAAAGCATTGGGCTTGTTACAGGGGTAAGAGGAGTGTAAACGCACTCCTCTTTTTTACTTACTGCAAAAAGAAAAGCCGGCTGTTAAGCCGATTCTCCCTACTGACCATACAGTGTGATTTGTCCATAATCCTACACTTATATGAATTTCATCAACTTCTGTGAAAAATGGTGATACTGTTGAACCTACAGCTACAACTAATTTATAATTCTTTTCATAATAAACACACTCCTTCCCATTCACCCTGTTACTTGTCTATAGAAATCTCCCTCTCTGATACTAGGTGGTTAAAAATTGGTAATAGAGTGACAGCGTAAACTAAATCTTTCTAAAACAGGTTCATGTCATCCGTTAATGCGCTACTTTGATACATTTGTTCTAGAATCCATTCTGAAGAACAACAAATAAACCACTCAAAACCATTCTTTCTCACTAAATGCATAGTTCAACTTAAAGCAATTCCCCTCTTTTTGTAAAGTTGCATAATAATTAGGCGAAACATCAATACCTGTAACTCCCCTAGCCATTACAAGATACTTATTTTTCTTATCTCTATTGATAAAATCTGCTAAATCTTTTGTCATAACTAAATCTGCTCTATCAATAATTATTAAATTATTTTTTAACTCAATAATCTGATTTTTATTTTGAACATTCAAAATAAAAACATTGGAGAACCTTTCTCCAAAGTCCATGTTAAGACTATTTTTGGCATCTTGTATATATATTCACATAAAAAGTTTTACCAGAACCACTACCACCATTTATTATGCATATTGAGCCTCGCATTTTCAAATCGAAACAAACATTTTCTTTAGTTTTAACTATTAATTCATTTTCATCGAAAGAATACATATAAACCTCCTACACTCCAAGTAAATTTGTTGATACAATTCCATCAATGCAATACTTCCTATCTTTGCACTTAAATAGAGAATCGGAATGACCTAAATAAAATAATAAATCATTTACATTCATTGAAAAAATAACTTCTAGAGCATTATACCCACACTCCGTAACATTAATTGTACTAATATTCAACTCTGGATGTTTTCTCACAAAAGCCACATTTAAAGCTGTCTTACAACCCATACTTAAATTATTAACTGAAGCTAAACCCATTGGTGTCTTAATCAAACCAGTATTCTCATCAAGTAATTTTGCGTTATCAAAGTTAGCAACCCCCATTTCAAATGGGGGATTTAAAGAACTATTCATTAAGATGAAAAAACGACTTTTACACCGTTTCTCCTCGGCTTGACAAAATAATCTTTATGAACTATAATATAATTGTAAAATATTTTACATACTTTTCGAGAGGAGATGATTCTATGATCATCAAAATACTCAAGAAAGTTTTTCATTTACGCTAGGATTGAGCACCCATAATATGCTTAAACAGCATAGGTGTTAACGTTTAACGACATCAATCCTCTGCTTTGGATTTAACTGCGCAATCTATCTAAAGCAGGTAAGTCTGTGAAATTCTGCTACCAGCTACACTGCCACTGTTAAGAGTCGGACACGGATCGACCAAGAACACGCATTTGTATGTACAGTGTGGAACAGAGGCGTAAATGATTTAAAAGGTGGGTGATAGTTTTCACTCACCTTTTTTGCATAGAAAGAATGTTGTATCAATCTTTTCATAACTACCAAACTGCTCAAGAAAGTTTTGTCAAAAAAGAGAGTGCTCTTTTCAAAGCACTCTCCCTAACTTTACCACAAATATTTATGAAGTTTCTTCGGAACTATCTTCTTAATCTTTTTCACTGTGTATTCACCACTACTACGATAGCAGAAAACTTTTACAGGCTCAAAGCAAGATTGTGACCAAGAATCACATTCAAGCTGATAATTACCATAAATACTAAATTCACCATCCTGCTTTTCTTCAGCTTCTTTTTGTTCTTTAGTCATCTTATTGTAAACAGCTTTAACTGTAATCTCATTTTTTGCATCAACATTAACATTCTTTCTGTACCATTCATTCCAAAAAGATAGTGCATCCCATCTCTTAGTAACATACTCAGGATCATACATCTTCTCAACAAACTCTTTTCCACTCAAGTGACCTTTACGTCCAAAGCTATCATCCCATCCCTGGAAATCAACAAAATACATTCTACCGTTCACCACGATATAAGTTAGCAACCTCCATTTCAAATGGGGGTTTATTATTTCACCATTCAGGTGCTATTACTGGTTCCGCCCGAGGCGGGATTTCGCAGCACCATTTTTACTTGTTGCCTCCTAAAGAAGGCTCTTATCTTCTTCCATCCTATAATTTGTCATTCTCTTCTTGTTCCTGAATGTATTTTCTTATCGTATCTTCATTTACATTTCCTACTGTACTAACATAATATCCTCTCGCCCAAAAATGTCTATCTCCCCATTTTTGTCGATATTCTGGATGCCTGTCAAACAACATCAATGTACTTTTTCCTTTTAAATATGACATAAATTCTGATACACTTATTTTCGGCGGTATTGCCACATACATATGTATATGATCCACACATACACTTCCATCAAGCAACTCAACCTACTTCATCTCACACAGCTTATTTATTATCTCTACTAAATCTCTTTTTGTTTCACCATACATGATTTTTCTACGATATTTAGGAATAAAAACTATAAGATATGTACAATTCCATCGTGTATGTGTTATACTTCTATTATCCATTTGGATACCTCCTATGTCTTGATGATATGGCCTGCGAAACCAATATCATTATAACATAGGAGTTTTTTAGTACTCTAGGCAACATTTCTTACCAGACGCTCCTTGCCATTTATTTTTATATGACATTCAATACTCAGCTCGTAATTACCGGCATTAAATTTTTCAAGCATATATGCTCTGTTATAAATGAGTGCGACCGCTGACTTGTCTTCTTCACATACAAATTTGTCTA
>OHAN01002490.1_pt1 | contig 12295 bp, 6 predicted proteins | sample 1577121 | NCBI WGS metagenome assembly OHAN01 (sample SAMEA3541554, study PRJEB24748) | human gut metagenome | biome: human gut; feature: human-associated habitat; material: faeces | place: China | collected 2012 | reverse complement strand
GGATTGAGTTTAACTGCAATCTTTCCTATGGCACATTATCCGATCCACAGAATCAGGAAAAGACAGCGGAGGAAATCCGCATGAGCAAGCAGCGCAGCTATGCGGCGGTCTGCAATATCCAGAAGTCCTTACAGACGGCGTTGGAGCATCTGGTCTGGGTGCTGGACTACTACACAAGCCTGTATCAGCTTGCGCCCGATGGGAAATACGAGGTTACCTTCAACTGGGGGGACGGCGTGCTGACGGACACAGGCGCGGAATATGCACAGATGAAGGCTATGGTGGATGCGAACATCCTCAAGCCCGAAAAACTGTTGGCGTGGTATTTCGGCATTTCCGAGGAGGAGGCAAAGGACTACATTCCTGCGCAGGATACGCTTGATTTTGGGGAGTGATGAAGGATGCTGAAACCCGAATATTTACAGCGTGTGCCGGATGGCATGATAAAGCTGTACGCACAGGCGGAGGCGGACATACTGGCGGATATGGCAAGAAGAATCAGCACATACGATTACTGGATTCCTGCGGTGGAGCATCAGGCGAAAATGCTTGAGGAGGCAGGGATGGTGCGAGAGGAGATTCTGGCAAGGCTGAAAACGCTGACGGGCAGAGCCGACAGGGAGCTGCGGCAGTTGATGCAGGAGGCAGGCACAGCGGCACTGAAATCCGATGATGCGGTTTATCGCAGGCAGGGACTCAATCCGCCGCCTGTTTCGGCATCTGAGGACTTGCAGAAGGTATTGCAGGCAGGATACGAGAAAACCTCCGGCGCATTTCGCAATCTGACGCTGACAACGGCACGCACTGCCGCGCATCAGTTTGCACAGGCACTTGACCGCGCCTATATGCAGATTACGCTGGGCGGCATGGACTACAACACCGCCATCCGAAGCACCATCAAGCAGCTTTCCGCCGAGGGTGCTTGTGCCTCCGTTGATAATATCGTTGTCATCCAGATCTTTATATAGGATATCACCCGGATTCGGATTGTAGCCTTCCACTTTTGGAATGCCTGCTTTCAGCTTGCCATCGGCATCGAAATCATCAACAGTATACAGGCGGTCGGTAACATACCCCCAGATTTCACCCAGTTCCATGCCTACACGGTAAGTATCTTTATCGTTCTTATCCTTGCCGAAGAGACCTGTCTCGTTATTATACTTGGTAATCTTGGTTTTAGCATCATAAAGGTTGAAGCCCAGATTATATTTCACTTTTCCGATCTGGTCATTCCAGTCTACAGTGATCTCCCATCCTTTGGAACGAAGATCGGCAGTATTCTGCAAAGGAGCACTTGCACCCAGCACAGCCGGTAATTCCGCTCCCGGAGCGAGCATACCTTTCGTATCACGACGATACCAGTCGAATACAAGATTCAGCCTGTTGTTCAATAAACCCAGATCAAAACCGACATCGACAGTCGTCACTTTCTCCCAGGTAAAACTGTTACTGACCAATGCGGCAGGTTTAAGGGTAGTTACCTTGATACCCGAAACGGTCCAGTAAGCCTGCTCGGCATCCATACCCGGAATATAAGCGTAAGGAGTGATACTCTGATTGCCGATATTACCCCACGAAGCACGCAATTTTAAGTTAGACAATACGGATGTCAGCGGTTTCATAAACGCTTCTTCGCTCACACGCCATCCGGCAGAGACAGAAGGAAAGAAACCGAAGCGACTGTCTTTCGGAAATTTGGAAGAGCCGTCATAGCGTCCGTTCGTCTCAATCAGATATTTGCCGGCAAAGGAGTAGTTGATACGATAGAATAATCCTCTTACCGTATAGCGTTCGAATTTATCTTTGGCAAAATAATCTCCCGTAGCCTGCGATATGGAAGGAAGGTCTTCGTTAATCATGTTCATACGCGACATTTCCGCATAGCGATAGTCACTGCTCTCCTGATTGAAACCGCCCATCACGGTGACTTCATGCTTGCCCCATGTGTTATTGTAGTTTCCGTAAAAGTTCAGAGCATTGTAATCGGTAATGCCGTTGGAGTTTTCATATTTAGAGTTTGCCGTCGAAGTCTCTTTCACAAAGTTACCTCCATGCGCATAATAGAACTTCTTTTCAAACTTGGTCTTTTCATTACTCAGATGGTTGTATGTATATTCACCCACCAGTTTGACGTTCTTCAAAGGAGTAATCGTTACCTTTCCGAAGATACGGATATTGTTTTTCTGGATAGTTGTCGGATAAGCGAGACTGATCAGATTTCGGGGAGTATTAATCGGCAGCTCTTCTCCGTCGATATTCATTGTTCCGGTAGGGAAATAAGACGGGAAGGCAACGGCAGCTCCCCAGATTCCATATCCTCCCGAAGTCTCCGGCAATTCTGATTTCGAGTTCGTGTATTTGATATCCAGTTCCGGAGTAATCCATGAGAATACGTCCGAACGGATATAAGAAGACACATTGTAACGTTTATACGCATCCTTGTCCGAGGCCAGCACTCCATTCTCATCGACCATACCGAAGGAGAAACGATAAGATATATCTTTCGTGCCGCCACCTACAGAAAGATTGTGCGTCTGCTGGAAACCGGTCTCCATCATATCATCAAACAGATTGGTTTCTGCCAGACTATAGCGCAATCCGTCCACCATTGCATACCCATCGGGATAAGCCGAAGGATTGGCATTGTATTCTTTCAATAAATCCAGCCACGTATCCACATTCTGTCCACTCTGATAGTTGATGGTTCCCATGTCTTTATAAGCCTGCACCGTCTGAAGCGGTGTTGCCTTACGAGGCATATTGGCAGGTCTGCTAAATGAGAAATTGTTAGAATAATTAATAGAAAGCCTGGTTGAATCCGATCCTTTCTTTGTCGTAATCAGAATGACGCCAAATGCGGCACGTGCCCCGTAGATAGCCGAAGAAGCAGCATCTTTCAAGACCGTTACTGATTCAATATCATTCGGATCGAGCATGTTGATATCCATTTCTACGTTATCCACCAGAACCAACGGTTTGCCATTCTTATCCAGACTGTTGACACCACGGATATTGAAACTCATTTCCTCTCCTGGTCTACCGGAGTTACCCGTAATCTGCAAACCGGGCATCGCGCCTTTCAAGGCATCGCTGACCGACACTACCGGACGGTCTCCCAATACTTCATCCATCTTCACACTGCTTACCGCACCGGTCAGATTCGCTTTCTTCTGTACACCGTAGCCTACTACCACCACTTCGTCAATCAGACGGCTGTCTTCTTTCAGAGCAATGTGTAAAGGAGTCTGATTTTTGACAACGACTTCCTGCGTAGCATATCCGATATAAGACACGGATAATCGTGCATTCGGAGTCACCGACAGAGAAAAGTTTCCATCCATATCCGTAATCGTGCCTTCCGTAGAATTCAGCACTTTCACATTGGCACCAATCACTCCTCCACCCGAAGGATCGGTCACTTTGCCTTTCAGGACAAACGCTTTTCCCTGTTCCTTTTCAGGCACTGCGGCATGGAATATGACCACCCGGTTTCCGTTTACTTCATAACTGATACCCGTACCGGTCAGCAGTTGGGCCATCACGTCATTAATCGTACCCTTGTCCACGTTCACAGAGACTTTCTTATTCAGGTCAATATCGTTATTGCGAATCAGAAAAGAATAATTTCCCTGCTTCCTGACTACTTCAATGGCTTCTTTCAAAGTAACGTTATCTGCTTTGACACTGAACTTCTTGTTTTGTTCCTGCGCTGAAAGTTGAAAACCTGTCAGGACATTACTTAGGGACAAAAGCAGAAACATCAATAATGTTTTTCTTATTATCAATCTCATTTTTTTCACTATTAAAGGTTAACATATAGTTATTTATCGTAGCTGCGGACTGCCGGTATATCTATCGGCTGTGTCCATTTTCTTTCTTCTTTCCTTTATCTTACCCCCTTTCTTCTATCGGTAATAAAGATGGTGTCACCACTGACTTTCCACGTGTATTGTTTCTCAACGTTGATTTCGCGTAATATATCATGAATATTCTGATTGCTGTCGAAGGAACCGGAGAAGTGTTCGGCCTTCAGACGTTCGCTTTCTATGCTGATCTTCACCTGGAATTTACGTTCCAGACGATGGGCAATATCAGCGAACGAAGCGTTCTCGAAGGTCAGTCCGCCGTCCAGCCAGTCGCAGGCTTTACTTGCATTGGTCTTCAGCTTTTCCATACGTCCGGTGTTCTTGTTATACAGTGCCTGCTCATTAGGAAATAATTTCATTACGGAATTAGCAGACGCCGATAAATTCACCCTGCCTTCCAGCAGAGACACCATCACATAGTTATCGTCATCATAGGCACGGACATTGAATACCGTACCGACTACCTGCACCTGCACATCGTTCGTCTTCACGAAGAAGGGAACCTCTGCATTTTTCGCTACCTTGAAGTATCCTTCGCCATCCAGCGTCACATTACGTTCGCGGATACCGAAACCACGGTGATAGCGCAATACAGATCCTGCATTCAGAGAAACCTCCGTCCCGTCAGGAAGAACGATATTCGTTCTTGATCCGGCAGGAACCTTGATTTCGTAAGGAGAATCGGCGTTGGTATATACTTCCGTCAGATTTTCCGTATACGTATACCAGAAATAGTTGCAGCCGATCAGCAGGATAACGGCGGCAGCCACTTTCAACCAGACAGGAATCAGCTTCCGGACAGGTTTCGAAGAGGCAGGAACAATCATTCTCTCCTTTATCTGCACTAAATTGGAGTTTTCTATTTCTGCAAACGACGGCACGGAAGAAAGTGCCCATACGGCAGACATTTCCCGGAAAGTCCGAGCAGCTGCTTCATTGGAAGCCAGAAAGGCAAGCAACGTTTCTTTTTCTTCATCGGTGCTATTGCCCGACAAATAATTACTAATCTGTAATTCCAGTTCTTCTTTATCGTAATATTCTATCATAAACCGTTCTTTTTCTATGGGTGTATATAACTAGATACGCAATAAAAAAAGAAACGTTTAAAAGAAAACCGTTTTTTTTAAAGAAACATCAAAATAGCTATCATATAGGGAGTACCAAGGGATTCGCGCAATTTAGTCAGCGCAATTTTCATCTGCACCCTGACGGTGGCGACATTAATATTCTGCTCTTCCGCAATCTCACTGTACGACTTGCCTTCATACAGGCTTGCCTTAAAAACAGCACGGCATCTGGCAGGGAGCTCCTCTACTTTCCGCAGAATGATCTCGTTCATTTCACTGCTTTCCAATGCCTGTAACGGATTGTCGGAAGAAAGAATATGATTTTCAAGAAAAGCCCATATTTCCTCCATCTGTTCGGTCATCATGCGCTCATTAAAAGCGGAAGACCGCAAATAACTGATACTTGCATTCTGAATAGCCCGACGAAGATACGGAAGGGCAGGATAAGTGATATGGTGGCGATTCTGCCAAAAAGAAACGAAGACATCATTGACTATTTCGCCGGCGACTCTCTTGTCGTGTACGTAATAAACAGCTATCGCACACAGGTATAAATAGTACGTATGATAAATTTTATCAAATGCTTTGGTGCTACCGTGATTCAGTTGTTCGATTAGTTTTTCAGAGACTTCTGGTAAATTCATTCGTTCTTTTTCTTTAAGGGACGGGTGCAAATATAGCGATTAATTCAGAAACTCAAAATTCCGGTTGTTAAAACCGGAACTTTGAATCGTGAATTATAGCCCCATCGGTATCTTCAACAGATACCAGACGATAAACAGTAACGTCCATGCTGCCAGAATGCACAAGGAGTACCTCCATGTATATTTCAGCAACGATCCGTATGTGATCTGTTTGTCATATTGCCGCATATATGTCAACACCAGCGGCATATAGAATAAGAAAGGAGTAATGGCATTTGTCGAACTGTCTCCAATACGGAAAGCACACTGTGTGACGTCCGGCGAAATCCCCATCTGCGCAAACATCGGGATGAAGATGAAAGACATAAATGCCCATTTGGAAGTGGCGGATACCATAATCAGATTGATAAACGCCGTAAACAGGATAAACAAGATGAGTGCGGACAAAGGAGCCGGCTCAAAAGAAGAAAGCAGATCCGCTCCCATAATCGCAAGACACTTGTCCAGATGAGAATACTCGAAACAGGCAAACATCTGGGCAGCGAAGAAAGCAATAACGAAATACACACCCAGCAGTTTGATCGGCTGGGTAAGTCCTTCGATCACGTCATTATCGCTGCGATAACGACCGGAGCTGAATCCGTAAGCCATCCCCGTAAAGCCTGCGCCCAGAGATAGCAGAAACAAGATACCGGCTATGAAGGGCGAGTGCATCAAACCTCCGTTAACGCCACGCAGGATACCATAGGAAGAGAAAGTAAGCCACAAAATAAGGGCAACGTATATCCCTGCCACTACGACAGCCACCATCAGCGCACGACGTTCTTTCCGTGACAAAGGGCGGTAGGCTTCGACTTTCACACTACCCTCATATTTTCCTAAGTTCGGGAGAAGCCATTTCTGAGTCACCCAATAAACGATCCCTGTAATTACCACTGTCGAAGCGCTCATAAAGAAGTAGTTGCATAGCGGCTCCGTGTTTCCCTGATATCCCATCAGTGTGAGTGCGGCTTCCTGAGTGGTATGCGCCAAGAGCGGGTCCATCGTACTCAATACGATATTGGCACTATATCCGCAGGCCACGGAAACGTAGGCCGTCACAATCCCCGCTATCGGATGAAGTCCCACCCACTGAAACAGCATGGCGGCAATGGGAAGCAGAATAATATAACCGCCGTCCCCAATGACGTTCGACAGCAATCCGAGGACAATCACCCACAGGATAACTTTTCTTTTCTCTTTCCGGTTTCCCACTCCCAGACGGATGCACGCATCGATAAATCCGGAATGTTGGGCCACCCCCAGTCCGAACATGGCGATAATCACCATACCCAGCGGAGCAAAACCGGTAAAGTTCTTGATAGCATTCCGCAACCACCAGCGGATTCCCTCAGGACTCAGCAGGCTTTGCACCCGAATATCCTCCCCTGATTGCGGCAGCGTTACTTTCAGTCCGTAGATATCACATATCCACGAAAGAAAGACCACCGCCATTGTCAGCAGCAGAAACATCGTAGCGGGATGCGGCATACGCCATTTACTCTTCATCAGCTTCCAGATTATCCAGATCGATAATGCGTAATTCCAATGCACGGACAGCCAGACGGGTCGCGTTCACTCCCACCCGTTCTCCATTCGGGAAGAGACGTCCGATCAGGTCATTCTGTCGTTTCTCCAGTGATTTCACGCCGAATGGCATTCCTTTCAGATTGGCAATCATATCTTTGGTGTAGCCTAATGCCAGATGGCGAAGAAAACGCTCGTCATATTCATCAATATCATAGTTGATTACCGCTTCCTGACGCTTGGCATCATTCGCTACCGACTTCTTGAAACGGTCTACGATCTTCTCCAGAATCGGATAGTTGAATACCAGCTTCTTGCCGTCCATCACAGCTTGTACATCTGTCTTGGTCAGTAATTCTCCTGTTTTAAGAATAATGCCGTCCGCTCCTGCATTCAGCACATCCACCCACAGTTTTTCATTCAGTATTTCCCCCGTAAAGATCAATACACGAACCCCCTTGTAACGTTTGAAAATATTCCGGCAGATATCAACGCCAATCGTCGTAGAACCTCCCAGTCCCAAATCCAGCAAAACCAGATCGGGAAGCTGTGCTTCCATCAACGGCCAGAACTCGCTTTCTGTCATTGCCGTGCCGATCACTTCTGCGTTGGGTATTTCATGACGGAAAATTTCTTCTGTGCCTTTCAATTCCAGTTTTACGTCCTCTACAATAATAACTTTAAACTTCTGTTCTTCCATTTTATTTATCTAATAACTTTTATGTGTCTTCTTTCTTATCTGCGCGGGATGGTGAAGTAAACCGTAAATCCTCCCCCTTCTGCCGGTTCGGCATTGATACGGCATCCTCTGCGCCCCGCAAATTCATCATGGTCACGAATAATCTGCTTGCATATCAGATATTCCGTTCCCCTCAACTCCCCTTTTTCGCCGGAAGTCATACGAGCCAGGTTCGGATAGAACAACTGGTTCAGTTCCGTCACACTCTTCTCGCGCCTGGTATCCGTAAAGAGGAAACGGATATATTCGTTGTCCTTACGAGCCTGCAAACGTATCACTCCTTCTTCACGAACCGCCAACGCTTCATCAATCAGATTCTCAAACAGGAAACGCAACTGGTTCATGTCGCCGATTACTCTGGCTTCCATCGGTTCTATGATTAGCTCTACCTTTTCCGTCCGGTTTTTCATTACCTTCCTGAAGTATTTTCCGGCAGCATCAAAAAGCTCCTGTACCGGAATCGTATTCCGGCGGAAAGTAACCTCCTCCAGCTGTCGAGCAGCGCATAAACTCAGAATCGTAAAGATCCCTTTATAATATTCTATCAGTTCTGTAATCGTTTCCACAGCTTCCCGTTCATCCTTTTCCGGAAGGTTCTGCGTATTCAACCGACCAATAATCTGTTTAATCTTGTTCGGATAATAAATTGTCTCATGTTTAATCGTCGAAAGGCAGTTATCAAGCACCATGTTCTGCACATGAAGCATACTGTCTTCCCACGAAGCACGGCGTGTTTCCTCGTGTGCCGACTCGATATCCCGGTATTGCGTGGCAAGCTTTACCACTGCATTGAACACCACAATCGATACATAACGTGCTACCAGCTCAAAAAGAAGATGATCCGTTTCCTGTTGCGTTCCTTCCCTCCGTTCCAGATAAAGCACACCTACACATTGATGCTCACCTCCGGCTTCCACCATCAACGGAATCGCCTGCAAATTCTGTTCTGAGAGATATTCCCCTGTTTCAAAACATTGCTGCACCATTTCCGGCATTTCCTGTCCGGGACAGGAAGCATATTCCAGCCGATGCGTGGTTTCGTTATAAACTGCAATGCCCATCAGGCTGATTGTCAGCAACTCATTTACTGAGCCAAAAGCCTCATTCACGATGCGCTGCGGAATCTCTTTAAGTGTATTTTCCTCCCTCTGAAGCGCTTCCTCGTTCTCCTGAGTCTGAGGTCTGACCAAAGAGGCGGCAAAAACTTTCTGATTTATCTCAAGCACCTGTTCCAGGTTCAGACGGTTCTGCAACATCTTCCTCATATACAAGAGATAATAGCCAATCAGAGAAACGATCAGCAAGACGAAACAGAGGATGATACCAACCGTCTTATTCGTGTTGGATCGTTCCAACTGCCTGCAATATCCTTCCAAAGTCTGGTCTTCTCCCTGTACCTTATATAAATCTGTAAAAGCAGAATTATTATAACTGTAGGCATCAATTTGTTTCAAAGCAAGGAATGCTACCGCCGCTTCATTTCTGATATCCAAAATCACATGATAGTCTGAATCAAAAAGTTCATTCCACCAAAACAGTTCGGCAGGGGTTCCTTTTCCCACCAGTTTCATGTATCGATGCGGCTTCGGGGTACGCGTATATTTCTTATAATGCTCATTCAGCGACATCATTGCCGAATCTATATACTGCAATGCTATTTCGTAGTTCTCATCCACATTGGCAAAATAAGCGGCATTGGCATAATCAGAGGCTGCATCAAGCAGATCTTCATAAGTAGAATCTGTAGTAATCGCAATGGAGTCACTATCCTGCAATATCGACGGAAGGGGTTCATGCAGACAAGAAGCCATTCCCAACGGAAGCAACAGGCAGAGCAACACGCCAATCACTTTACGTACTCCTGAAGGCAAGCGGAAATAAAAACGGCTTCCCTTTCCCGGTTCGCTTTCTATATCGAATACGCATACTCGGAACAGTTCATTCGTTTTCTTATATTTCTCTATGATTCCCTTGCAGTTCATCAAGCCAAAACCGCTTCCCTTATTCTCTTTCAGTTCTTCCGGATCTGCCGCGTCTTTCATGCCGATAGCACGCGAATCATATACCTTTTCACCAATGATATGCGCGATATCTTCTGCTGAAAGTCCTCTCCCATTATCTTCTACGGAGATTTCCACATACGCATCGGTAGCATGCGCATATACTTTAACCGTTCCCCCCTCAGGCGTATACTTACGGGCATTTTCAGCCAGTGTATTAATCATAAACAAGGTCAATGCACGATCGGCCTTTACCATCAGGGTGGTCGGTTCGATTTCCAGCTTTTGCTTTTTCATTTCAAAAGCACGCCGTCCTTTTCCCAGCAAATCAAACAATTCATTCAGACTGAATGTCTCGATGTTCAGACTAAGCGTACCTTGCTTCATCTTGATCCAAAGTGCCAGAATATCATTATATTCGTTGATGGTAGTCACCAGTTCATCAATGTACTGGTACTTCTCTTTCTTTATCTTGGTGTCATCAATATATCCTTTTTCCGTCAACTTATGTACTTCGTTCAGAATCCGGTCGATATAAGGATTAATCCCGTTGACGATGGCCATACAAGCCTTCTTTATCAGATTCTGACGTTTGTTTCCTGCAATATGCTGCTCGTAGATATACCGCTGTTTCTCCAGCTGATTTCGCTCGTCGCTCAACGTAGCCACCATTTGTTCATTTTCAGCAGCCCATACGATATAAGGTTCCACTACATGCACCAATGCCTTCTCGTCCCGGTTCAGTCGATGGGAAGAAGGTACCAGTGCAGCTTTTCCTTCTTCTGGAATTTCCAGCGTCAGACGTCCTTTCCCGAACAACTGGTCAATGCCTTGCTGAATCAGAGGTACGTTCATCGGTATGGAAGAAGTGATATCCCGACAAAGAGAGAGAATCCGTTGCAGACGCTCCACATCCACCTGATTCCTGATTTTGGAACGTTTGTTGAAGAACCACCAAAGGATAATCACCAGTACCAAGCCGACAATAACCAGAAAAAGAACGACCGTCATCTGTCGCGAACCTGCTTCCAAAGACAAATAACGGCTTTCCAACTCCTTATCCTGACGGGTAAAGTTCAAAATATCCAGATAGATATTCCGGTTATAATCAGAAGCATCCTTCATCCCCAGCCCGGCATATGAAACGCTTAACTGCTCCCTTATCCGTGAGATCCATTCGGGAACGGTCTTCACCTTCTCCTGTCCAATCCATGGAACTCCGGTATAAGTAGTATCTCCCTCGGCAAACGTATATAATTTATCAAGCGTATCCACTTCATTATGATAATAAAGCATGTGATGATGGTTTACGCAGTTCAATGCTTTTGATAATGTATCCAAAGCTTCCTGATAACGTCCGTGCGCATTCAGGTATTTGCCGATAGATACATAAGCTCCGGCAATCTGATACAAGTCATTATATTCGCGAAATTTCTCCAGTGCCAGTTGGGCCAAACGCAAAGGGAACAAAGAATCTACCGGAAAATCAAACTGATCCAACGCATGTGTACGCCTTGTCTTGAAAAACTCAAAATTAGACGGGGATGCCATCAGATTGGCAAGTCCCTGCATTCCATTCCCCTCAAAATACGGATGCTTGCTCTTCACGGCTGTCCGCCAAGTGAAATAAAGTTCGTCAAACTCGCGAAGTTTCCGTTCTTCCGGAGTATTCGCTGCGACCAAAGAAGCCGATCCTTTGAGATAATGATAATAAAGAAGCTGATTGGTATCGCTCAACGCTTCGTCTTCCTGAATATTATCAATAGAGATTATCGCTTCCTGCCGTTGCTGGAGATAATAATAGTAAATGGAGGAAACGAGAAAAAATTCGGTAAATGCGTAATCCAGCCGAAGCGCTTCGTGACGGTCGGCAAAGAGGTCGCTCTCTTCACGAATACGCTTCATCCGTCGGAGGGCACTGTTCCGGTAATCATAAAATTCTTTGTTGAGCGCTGTCCGCTGGCAGATTTTCATCAGTCCGATGTCTGCAATCAACAGCTCAAGCTCATTTTTAGTCAGCTTGTATACCTCTTTATGATACGCCTCGGCACGGTCGAAATCCATATTCATGAAAGCACAGAACCCCAGATTATTGGAAGCTTCCGCTTTCCCCGACTTATACAGGTTTACTTGCCGATATGCTTTATAGGCGTATTTGTAGGAAGAGTCCAGATTACGGTAACGATAAGCATACGCTTTTCCATTCAGCGAGTCGATAAGCCTCACTTCTTTTGTGGGCACCATGTCGGTACACGAAAAAAGGGAGGAAAGCAACAATACTCCTATTATATATAATGGAGAATGGAAAATGGAAAATGGAGAATAAAAAGACAGGCGATAACTATCTTTCATTCTTCGCTCTTCATTTTCTGTTTTTCGTCCATAATTCTTCATTCTTCATTCTCAGTTCTTC
>OHAN01002486.1_pt1 | contig 12312 bp, 4 predicted proteins | sample 1577121 | NCBI WGS metagenome assembly OHAN01 (sample SAMEA3541554, study PRJEB24748) | human gut metagenome | biome: human gut; feature: human-associated habitat; material: faeces | place: China | collected 2012 | reverse complement strand
TTTATGGGCCACTATTCTTTTCTCAGGCTTTGCACTTGAAGTGATAATTCGCCGTCCAAAAAGACCGTCAGAAAGACATCGGGACGCGTGAAAGACGCCCTGATCAAGGCGGGACCTGAAAAATCTGAGATTCAGGCAGAGCTGAATCAGGATTTTCCGGGCAGATATAAGCTGATCACGGCTGTGGTGCTGGGCACGATGGCGGCGTCGGCAGGGGCTGTGACCAGTGCGACTATCAATGTTGCTTCCCCTGGTTCGGGTACGGTTGCTGTTACAACCACGGACGACAATATTGTAGTTTCTGGTACAGATACTCTGTCGATCGGGCTGGCGAGTAATGTGACCGGGCTGACGAGTATCGCGGCAACTACGGTGACCGGTACGACGGTTAACGTTGGCGGTGTTGCGCTGACGGCGGACGGAAATGGCGGTATTAGTGTTGCCGGTATTACTTCTTCGGAGACTATTAGTGGCGGCACGCTGAAGGTTGGCGAGAGCGACACGTGGTCCAGCGCTGGCGGTCTGGCGGTGAGCGGGAATATCACCACGAGCACGGGTACTGTAAAGGGCGCAACAGTCCAGGCGGGCGACAACATTACGTTGAGTGGCTCTACGGGTGGCATTTCAGGTACGACACTCACGACGACTGGCAACATCACGACCTCAACTGGCGATATCTCGGCGTATGGTGATGTTAAGGGCGCTACGGTACATGTTGGCAATATTGCGCTGTCGACTGGCGACAGCAGTGAACTTAGTGTTTCAACCGGTATTACCGCGGGTGGGGATATTTCGGCTGGCACTAACACTGTTACGGGCGGTACCTTCCAAATTAGTGGTCAGGGCACAGCCAACCAGTGGACCAGCTCTCTTCTGACAGCAGCCGCTGTGACCTCGACGGGTAATCTTACCGTTGGCGACAACAAACTCACGGTTACTGCAGCGAGCGGTGATGTCGCTTCAGCAGGCAAGGTCGAGGCTGCGGGCAACGTTGTCGCGGGAAATGGCGGTAGCTATACGGTGACCCTAAGCGCAGAGGATGGTTCTGTCACAGCCTCAGGAAATATCACTGCGGGTGCCAACGGTACCATTGGATTTACGAATAGCAATACCAATAAGTGGACCAATGCTGATGGTCTGACGGCTTCCAAGGTGACGGTTGGCGCTAGTGGGGCTGAACTGACTTTTACCGACAGCACTCTTAACGTCAGCACTGCCATTAAGTCTTCGGGTGCCATTACGGGCACGACGGTTGAAGGCTCAAAGTTCCAGCTGACTGATCACACCGCGACAGATTATTGGGACTACTCGAATGGCCTGAATGCCACCAAGATTACGTCAAGCGGCAAAATTACGGCTGCTGAAGGTGCTGATTACGGCTTTGCGATCGGCTCCAGATCATCTGATACCTGGACTAGCGCTGGCGGTCTGGCGGTGAGCAATGGTGTTAACGTTAACAGTGGAAAGGTTGTCCTTGACGCGACAAACGGCGATGTCACAGCGGCACGCAACATTACGGCAGGTTCTGGCGGCAGCTATACCGTAGTCCTGAATGGCACGGATGGATCTGTCACAGCTGCTGGCAAAATTACAGCTGCTTCAGGCGGTACTGGCGGATTTGCGATCGGCACAGATGACACCTGGACCAGCACGGGCGGTCTGAAGTCCAGCAATGGTTTCAAGACGGGTAGTGACACTACTGCGATTGACATTGGCACTACAGCTGGAGAGATTTCGCTTGGTTCCGCTGGAAAGATTGCCATCGATACCGTTGAGCTGACCAAGAATTCCAATGGTGCACTTGCTGTCAATAGCAATATCCTCGCGGATGGTGATAATTACGACATCACCCTGGATACGACTAACGGCAAGGTTGATATCTCAAATATCTCTACCTCGGCGAATAATATTTCGCTGGATGCGGGAACCGGAACTTCCACGTTTGGTTCCGGCAACAATGTCGTGAAGATTACTTCGACCTCATCTGCCGGTTCTGTCCAGGTTGGCACCGATACTTCCGGAGTCAAGCTTTCTCAGGACGGCAATATCACAGCCACCGGCACGATCTCTGGCAGTGGCTTCAGCGGCAAGACCTTGGAAGCCTATGACAGCACTCAAGCAAATCAGGCGAACAAGATCACGCTGAACGGCTCGACGGGTACCTCCACCTTCGGTACCACCCAGAATAAGAATGTTGTCATTAATTCGACTTCTTCTGGCAGTACGGTTGAGCTGGGTACAGTTCCGGAATCCGGTACAGGTACTACGGGCGTGAAGCTCTCGTCAGAAGGTACGGTGACAGCGACTGGAAATATCAGAACGACCTCTGGTCAGTTTATTGCCGGTACTGTTGGGGAGAGTTCCGCCAGTTCCGTTCTGGATTCTACTGGTCTGACAGTAAGCAGCTCGGATTCGACTGCTAAGACCGTCAAGATCACGGGGGCTTCGGCAACCATCGAGGCGACGGACGGCACGGACACCAATAAGGTGACGGTGTCTGGCAGCAACGGCTCAGTGACCGCTACCGGGACCATCATTTCCGGCTCTTCTGCTGTTTCTCTCGATAGCACTAATGCCGGTGTGAAGCTGTCTAATGACGGCACTCTCCTCGCAACTGGCACTACTGCCGATACGGGTGTTACGATCACGGGTTCCACCGGAAAGATCGAGGCCAAGAACGCTACAAAGGGTTACACGATTACGACAGATGCCGATAGCGGCACTGTTAATCTTGCGAACACCACGACCACAGGCAATAGCATCAAACTTGATGCTTCTGACGGATCGATTGCGGTTGGTACGAAGGTCACCGATATTTCAGGTGCTACTGCAGGCGTCACGATTCAAAATGAAGGCGATATCATCGCGTCAGGTTCGGCCTCTGGCACTGGCGTCAAGATCCTTGGTTCCACCGGCGATATCGAGGCTTCGGGTGACGTTAAGGGCAAGACTCTGACGGCCTATGACAGCACCAAGACGGATAATCAGATCACGCTGAGCGGTACTGACGGCACGATCACGGCTGGCACTCAAGACGCGAAGAAGGTTGTGATTGACGGCACCAAAGCCACGATTACGGCTGGTACTGGCACCAACGTCGTGTCGATTGCGTCTGGTGACACAGGCGGCACCGTTACTCTTGGCGCGCCTGAAAAGACCACGACTGGTGCGGGTGTGCAGCTCACGTCCGCCGGCAGCATTGTCGCGACCGGTTCAACTGCGGATAAGTATGTTGAGGTTTCCGGAACTAATGGAACGGTAACCGCGACGGACGGCTTCATTTCGGGTACGGTTGGTCAGGGATCGACGGGCTCTCAGCTGACTTCCACTGGCCTGAAGGTAACTGGTGTGGACGGCAGCAGTAAAAACACCAGCGTTGAGATTTCGGGCACCACCGGCGGCATTACGGCCTCGGGCACGATCCAAGGCAACGTCGTCCAGGCAGACACGGATAACAAGCTGACGACTGACGGCCTCACCACTGAAAAGGTGACGTCTTCCGGCAACATCACGGCCGGTGCCCTGCCGGCTGCAGGTTCAACCAGTAACAAGGGCGTTGAACTGAATGCTACGACTGGCACTGTCACCGCTACCGGTGATGTGCTTGTTGGTTATAGCAATGATGGCGCTACAGCAAGTCAGACGATCAAGCTCGGTTCTAATGGCAATATCGACGCGAACGGTAATATCGTCGCGGGCGCCGCTAACACGGCTTCCGGCTACAAGGTCACCCTTGATTCGACGAATGGTGCTGTCAACGTCACCAATGTAAACACAGATAATTCCGGCAATGACATCAAACTTGATGCCGCGGCTGGAGAAGTTACCGTTGGCAGTCCGACTCTTGGTTCAGATAATGCTGCGGGCGTTAAGCTGACTTCTTCTGGCACCATTGTGGCGACCGGCGCGACCAAGGATAAGGGTGTCACGATTGACGGTGCGAATGGTGATGTTACGGCCACCGGTACTGTCACGGCGAATGCCTTCAGTGGCAAAGTTCTGTCGGCTTATGACAGCACTGAAGGGAAGACGACGAACAAGATCACGCTTGACGGTACGAATGGCACCGCCACTTTCGGTACGACTGATGGCAAGAATGTCGTGATTACCTCGACTTCTTCTGGCAGCACGGTTGCCGTTGGCAATAATGTCACGGATATTTCTGCGGCGACCGCCGGTGTGACGCTCTCTGATACGGGTGACATCATCGCGTCCGGCGCCAATACGAGTACGGGTGTGAAGGTCCTGGGCTCTGCCGGTACGGTAACGGCCTCGGGTGATATCACGACAACAGGCGGCAGCTTCGTTGCTGGTACTGGTGTCGCGAACACTGCAAATTCTGTTCTGGGTTCTGCGGGTCTCACGGTTACTGGCGCTGGAACAACACCTGAATCCGTCAAGATCGCAGGAGAAGGCACCGTCAAGGCGACGAGCAATATCGTCGCGGGGTCTGACAACACGGAAACCGGCTTTACGGTCACGCTCGATGCCGAAAGCGGCGCGGTCAATGTCGCAAACAACGCCACCACGGCTAACAGCATCAAGCTCGATGCAGCAAACGGTGAGGTTACCGTTGGCAGCCCGGACCTTGATTCAGCCAGTGCTGCAGGCGTTCAGCTGACTTCTAAGGGCACCATTGTGGCTACGGGTACCGATGCCGATGTTGGTGTCACGATTGAAGGTCAGACTGGCAATGTCACGGCAACCGGCACGGTTCAGGGTAATATCCTGACGGCCTATGACGGCGACAATCAGGCGAATAAGATCACGCTGAACGGCACCGCGGGCACGATTACCGCCGGCACCAATGCAGCGACCCAGGCTCTCATCAACGGCGCGTCTGGTGTGTCTCAGTTCGGTACAGCAGATGACGGTATTACGCTCTCTGTTGGACAGGGCACAGGTGGTACGACGAGCACGTTAGAGGTTGGAACGTACGGAAACGAACAGAGTGCTAACGGGATCCTTCTCCAGCATAACGTTGTCAATGGCACTAGCGCTCTTAAGGTAGGTTCCGCTGTTAAGAATGTAGTCCTGAATAGCGACGGCACGATTTCCTCTACGGGCGATATTACCTCTACCGGAGGAAATATCACTGCCAACGGGACCGTGCAGGGCAGTGTGGTTAAAGGCACTACGTCCGTTCAGTCGGGCGGCTCTATTACTGCTGTTTCGACCATCACGGCTGGTTCTGACGCGAATCAGGTGGTTATGAATGGCAGCAACGGGACGTTCCATGCCGGGACGGGCGACAAGCAGGTCTCTATTAACGCTGCCGATGCGACCCTCGTGGCCGGTAGTGCTGACTCCGTCAATGCTGTGAAGCTGGACGGTCTTACAGGTAGTGTCCTGGCAGGTGTTTCCCCGACATCAGCAAAAGGTTCCTACGCGAATCTGAATTCTGACGGCACCATCGTTGCTTACGGTGCTGATCACGACAATAATGTCCAGATCGCCGGCTCTGACGGTTCTGTCACGGCTACAGGCGACATTACGGCCGGCGCTCTGCCGACTGGCACTGAAGACAGCACCAACACAGGTGTCCAGGTCAGTTCGGATGGCAATGTCACCGCGACCGGCGACGTCAATGTGGGTGCCCACTGGGACGACACGACGAGCTCGCTTGTTTCCAACATCACGCTCGATGGTAATACCGGTAATGTCACAACAGCCGAAGGCAAGTTCATCGCCGGCACGGTTGCTTCTGAATCCGCAAGCTCTGTTCTGGATGCTTCCGGTCTGACGGTAACGAGCGATGACGAGACCGCGAAGACCGTGAAGGTCACGGGTTCTGACGCCACCATCACGGCTCAGAACGGGACGAACAAGGTTACGGTTTCCGGTGACGACGGCACGATCACGTCGACTGGCAACATCACGGCCGGCGCTCTGCCGACAGCGGATGCTCAGACCGCAACGGGTGTTGAGCTTGCCAGCGCGACGGGTGACGTCACGGCAACTGGTGATGTCAAGGTAGGTGCCCACTGGGATACTAAGACCAACTCGCTCGTTTCCAACATCACTCTCGATGGCGCTACCGGAGATATCAAGACCACTGGCGCCATTTCGGGTGAAGGCTTCAGCGGCAAGATCTTGACGGCGTATGACGACAGCACTGACACCAAGGCTAACAAGATTGAGCTGAACGGCACGACAGGTGTGTCGACCTTCGGCACCACTGAAGGTCAGAATGTCATCATTACCTCGACTTCGGATGGCAGCTCGATTGCGGTTGGCAATAATGTCGCGGATATCGATGATGAAACAGCTGGTGTGACGATCACTGCCGATGGTAACATCATTGCATCTGGTGAAGACGCGGATAAGGGGGTGAAGATCCTCGGATCCAGGGGCGAGATCACAGCGTCCGGCACGATCACGGCTGATGGTGACAATCCTGTTGTCCTCAATGGCTCCGACGGCACTCTGACGACCGGCAAAACGGTTGTCAGCACCACGGGTCTCCTGGTGACGGATGGTCTGCAAACTCCGGCTCTGACGACTGCGGTGACAAACGACGGCATCGTGATCAAGAACACTGTTGGTAATGTCACCACCACGAACTCCCTCACTTCTTCGGGTCTCGTGGCAACGTCTGGTGCGTTCTCTGACAATGTGACAGTCGGCACGGGCAATAAGAAGATCACCCTGGATGCAACCACCGGCGGCGTCACGGCACCCCTTGCCACGATCAACGGAATCGTGATTGGAAAAGATGGCAAGATCTCTAACCTGACTTCTGGATTAGTTGCAGACAACAGTAAGGAAGCGGTCACCGGCGATGCCGTATTCGATGCGATCGCTGCTGCTAAGTGGTCCGCTGTTGTTCAAACAACTGGCGCGCAGTCTGCGACGACGGTGGATGTCTCGACCAGCGGCAATCTCGGCTTCGCTGCCGGCAAAAACATGTCGGTCTCGGTGAATGAAGGCGTGATTACTTACGCCACGTCCGCGACCCCGACCTTTGATTCTGTCACGGTGGGTACTGCCACCGGCCAGCAGACGAAGATCGAAGGCGGCGCGGTAACCGCGAATACGGTGACCACGGGCAAGACGTCGATGTCGACCGACGGCGTTACGGTGACTGACGCGACTAACGCTAAGGTCACGACAACCGTTGCGGCTTCTGGTGTCACGGCGGCGGATGGAACCAACACCACGACACTCAGCTCTACGGGTGTTGTGATCGGCACGGGGGCCAATAAGCTCACGACCGAAGGTCTGACAGCTACTACTGGTTCCTTCACAGGCGACGTGACAGTCGGTAAGAAAATCACGCTCGACGCGGATACTGGCAATGTCAAGGCTGATACGGCCACGATTGGCGGAATCTCGATTGGAACGGACGGCAAGATCTCGAATCTGACCTCCGGAACGATCGAGGCAAATAATAAGGAAGCGGTCACTGGCGGCGCGGTCTACAGCTATGTGTCTGGCAGCTATGTCAGCAAGGCAGACGCCGGCTGGAACATCAAAGTTGGCAATGCCGAAGCCGACAAGATCGGAACGGATGCCACGGTGTCCTTCAACGCCGGATCAACCAACGTCTCGCTCTCTTATAACGCGGATACCAACGCGGTCACAGTCGACACCGCAAAGGACGTAACGTTCGATACGGTTACGGCCAATACCTCGTTCCAGGTTGGAACGGGTGAGAACGCGACCAAGATCACCGGGAATTCGGTCTCGGCCCAGACGCTGAAGGCCGGTAACTCCACCGTCACGACTGATGGACTCAGTGTCAAGACGGCGGATGGCACGAAGACCTCCACGGTTACGACGGATGGTCTCTCTGTCACGGACGGTACGAACACCGCGTCTTACCAGGCGAATGGCGTTACGGTCGGAAAGGACGGAGCCAACGCTCTGACGACGGATGGCCTTACGGCATCCGCTGCCAAGATCAAGGGCGACGTCTCCGTGGGTGATCAGATCACCATGGCGGCTGACACGGGCACCATTATCGCTACGAACGCGAAGTTCGGTAACCTCACGTTCAACACCACCGGTGTTGAAATTGCGGGCGGTCCGAGCCTCACCTCGAACGGTATCGATGCCGCTAACCTCACGATCCGTAATGTCAAGGCGGGCGAGCTCTCCGCGACTTCGACCGAAGCGGTCAACGGATCTCAGTTGTATGCCACTAATCAGGCGGTTGAGGCTAATACGAACAGCATTACCGCTCTGCGCGGGGATACAACCCGGTTGAAGAACCGCATCAATCGAGTCGGCGCTCAGTCGGCCGCTCTTGCCGCTCTGCAGCCGCTCCCGTTTGCTGAGGGTCAGAACGTCTCGGTCTCCATCGGTGCCGGTGCCTATCGCGGCGCTGCTGCCGGTGCTCTCGGTATCTACTACCGTCCGACTGAGAACATGATGCTGAGCCTTGGCGGTTCGGTCACCGCGGGCGACGTCATGGGTAACGTGGGCTTCAGCTATCGCTTCGGTACTTCCGGTCTGACGACTGAGAAGCCCCAGACGATGGCAGCTAAGATCTCGTCTCTCTCCAAGGAGAACGCGGATCTGACGGCTCAGCTCACCGCTGCCCGTACGAGACTCGAGTCTCAGGAGACCCGTCTCCTGAAGCTCGAAGCTCTGGTTGAGAAGCTTTCCGCCGGTAAGTAAGCGGAACTGATCAACGCGCCGCGAGGCGTGCAGTAAAACGGACCGGCCCCCGAGCAATCGGGGGCCGGTCTTTTAGCCGCCTTTGGCGTAACCGTTAAACCTTATAAAGACAGCCGGTATCCTTTTCGGGACGCCGGCTGTTTGTTTTTTCTGTTCCCTTTAATTGCAAAGAGCAGCGAGAGGTTTTAAGGAAGCGAGAGAATCATCCGTTTTCTCCCCGGAATTAAATTTCTTTTATTAAAGGACGCTGTTTCTTTGAGGAAATTTTCCAATTAAAAAAAGATTCAATGAGTCTCTGTCTCTATTTTAAAAAGTCTTGAAATTCATCGATCTAGCCTCAATACACTTTTTTGCAGGGGATAGCGGGAAGGGTTCAGTCAAAGGACCCCGCCCGGATCCCCCAACGGAATTCAAGACTAAAAAGGGGATGGCTCATATGAAAATCGTTATCACATTGGGCGGCAACGCCTTGCTGCGGCGCGGTCAGAACATGACGGCGGAGAATCAGATTGAGAATGTCCGTAAAGCCTGCGCGGATATCAAGGAAGTCGCGGCCCATCATCAGCTGGTGCTTGGTCACGGAAATGGCCCCCAGGTGGGGCTCCTCGCGCTTCAGAATGAAGCCTATGGGAAGACCGTGGAACCGTATCCCTTTGATATTCTGGGGGCGGAGAGCCAGGCGATGGTGGGGTACCTCTTCGCGCAGGAGCTCCGGAACGCGCTTCCCCGAAGCAATGTCGCCTGCGTGATCACGCAGTCTATTGTGAGTTCAGATGACCCAGCGTTCAAGAACCCGACAAAATTCATCGGCCCGGTCTACGACAAAGAGACGGCAGAGAAGCTCGCGGACGAAAAGGGCTGGGTCGTGAGGGCGGATGGCAAATACTACCGCCGTGTGGTCCCGAGCCCCCGCCCCGTGCGCATTGTGGAAATTGAGTCAATCCGGCGTCTTGTGGATGACGGCGTGATGGTGATTTCAGGGGGCGGCGGCGGAGTGCCGGTGGTGACAGACGGTGAGGGGCACCTGAAAGGCGTTGAGGCGGTGATCGATAAGGATTACTGCTGCAGCATTCTCGCGACCGAACTTGATGCCGATTACCTCGTGATCGCGACGGACGTCGATGGCGTCTATGTCAACTGGGGAACCCCTGATCAGAAGCAGATTCGCCGGGCCTCACCCGCTCACCTCCGTGAAATGGGGTTCGCGGCCGGGTCCATGGGCCCCAAAGTTACGGCGGCCTGCGAATTTGTCGAAAAGACGGGGAACACCGCCGCGATCGGGGCGCTTGAGAATATCCGCGGGATCATCGACAGCCGCTCCGGCACCCTGATTTCAAACGACGTGAAAGAAGTCGAGTACTACTGAGCTTTATCGTGAAGGCAGGGGGAGAGGGCGGCTCAGAAGTGGCATTTCAGGAGCCCTTGTCTCTCTCTCGGGAATCGGTCACGGATAAAGAGTTCCCTCGCTTTTCCCTTCTACCCTCACGTTTTTCTTTTTTCCTCCTGGTTCCTTCTATAAGGATCGAAAAATGCCATTTAATCTCAGGAATCGCAGTCTCCTAAGCCTCTGCCACCATACGCCTGAAGAAATCACCTATCTTCTCGATCTTGCGAAAGATCTGAAGCGCGCGAAGCGGGGCGGATACGAAGTGCCGCGCCTCGTCGGGAAAAATATTGCGCTCATTTTTGAGAAGACCTCGACCCGGACCCGCAGCGCCTTTGAGGTCGCGGCGGCGGACCAGGGCGCTCATACGTCGTTCTTTGACCCGACGGCATCTCAGTTCGGCCACAAGGAAAGCGTAAAGGACTCCGCCCGGGTGCTTGGGGAAATGTATGACGCGCTTGAGTACCGCAGTTTCTCGCAGCGGACGGTGGAGGAGCTCGATCAATATGCCGGCGTCCCGGTGTTTAATGGGCTGACCGACGAATGGCATCCGACCCAGATGCTCTGTGATCTGCTCACGATGCGGGAGCACGCCCATAAGCCGCTTCATCAGATCAGTTTCGCCTACGTCGGTGACGCCCGCTTTAACACCGGAAATTCGCTTCTGATGGTAGGCGCGAAGATGGGGATGGATGTCCGGATCGGAGCTCCGAAAGCCTATTGGCCGGAGCAATCGATTCTCGATATGTGCGAAGCGTTCGCGCGGGAGAGCGGCGCGAAGATCACCCTGACGGAAGATCCTGAGGAAGCCGTAAAGGGTGTTGACTTCATCTACACCGATATCTGGGTCTCGATGGGAGAAGCGGCCGAAGTCTGGAATCAGCGGATTCACGATCTGATGCCGTATCAGGTGAACGCGGCGCTCATCAAAGCGACCGGAAACCCCCGGGTGAAATTCATGCACTGCCTCCCCGCGTACCACAACGCGGAGACGAAGGTCGGGAAGGCCGTGGTTGAAGCGCACCCCGAGCTCGCGGCCGGGATCGAAGTGACTGAAGAGGTCTTTGAGTCTCCAGCCTCGATCGTTTTTGATCAGGCGGGGAACCGTCTCCACACGATCAAGGCAGTGCTGGTCGCGGCGCTCGCCTGACATCTGAAAACTTAAGCCTCAGTAAGGCAAAGAGCCGGAAGTCATTCCGGCTCTTTCCTCTATTAATAGAGGCTTCACATCATCCGCCCTTGAGATCCAGGGCTTTTCGAGGAATATTCAGGCTAGCGGCACGGCCTCCCGCGGGACCGGTTTTCTCTCTGCTACCGTCATGTTCCGAAGATAAGGCTCGATCGCCGGATCCCGTTTCCTCAAAAAGATCCTTCATGAACTGCAGAATCTTTCCTTCGCCGTCTTTCTTCCACGCGATCCCCATCGGGCTCGGGTTACGGGGGTTTGAGACCTTCCGGGTCACCAGTTCTCCTGAGCGGATATAGGGTTCCACCATTTTTTCAGGCAGGAACCCCACTCCCACCCCTTTCAGATGACACTTAAGTTTCGTCGCGAGATTCGGGACCACGATTTCTTTCTGTCCCCGGAGCAGCCACGCAGTCCGTTTCCGGAGTGTCACCGCGGTGTCCTCCACGTTCACGGCCGGGTACTGGCGGAGGATGTCGTCAGTCAGCACGTCGTCCGTCAGTTTAGCGACGGGATGCGTCGGCGCGCAGACAAAGGTCCAGCGGATTTCTCCCGCGGGGATCGTCGAAAACTCGTTACTGATCGGGTGCCAGGTAGGGACCCCGATCGCGAAATTGACGTCCCTCCGCATCAGCGAATCCCACACCCCCATATAGACACAGCGTTCCAGGTTGAAATTCGTGTCGGGGAAGCGGTCGTGAAGAAGGCTCACGAGGTTACTAGTGCCTTCCGGGGTTCCGATGAGGTTATTGATCGCGATGGAGAAAAAGGGTTCTACCCCAAGACTCAGCTGCTGCAGCTCCCGCGGGATCTCCTGAAGAATGGTGTAGATCTGCGAGACATGCTCCATCAGGTGTTCGCCCGAGGGGAGGAGCTCAACGTTTCTCGTGGAGCGCTTGAAGAGCGGCATCCCCACCTGATCCTCGAGCGCCCGGATCCGGTAACTGATCGCGGCGGGCGTCTTATGGAGACGGTCCGCCGCCTCACTGAAGCTTCGGCATTTGACGACCATGAAGAACGTTTTCAGCGCTTCCATGTCGAAGTTGGGAATTCGGAAATTATTGTCGGCGAATTATCACTTCAAGTGCAAAGCCTGAGAAAAGAATAGTGGCCCATAAAG
>OHAN01002485.1_pt1 | contig 12316 bp, 9 predicted proteins | sample 1577121 | NCBI WGS metagenome assembly OHAN01 (sample SAMEA3541554, study PRJEB24748) | human gut metagenome | biome: human gut; feature: human-associated habitat; material: faeces | place: China | collected 2012 | reverse complement strand
AGCTCCAGCTTGAAGATCTCACTGTCCACGTTCTTGCCGATCTTGTGGTCGCAGACCATTCTGATTTCGTATACGAACCTGCTCCGATTGCAACCGATTCTTCTGTTTCACCATTGAGGATTTTTTCTTTCAGTTCCTCATTCCTCTCCCTCAAAATCTCCAGAAATTCCGAATTCGTATGTTTCTTCTTCGTTTTCTGGGAATTTTGTGTCTCCTGTGATGTCTTTGTTCCTACTGCTCCTACTTGTGCCATTTTTTTCTTTCTCCTTTGCTTCTTTTTCTGTTGCAGGTAGTTTTTTATACTGCTCTGATTTTTTAAATTCACCATATGCATCATCATATGCTGCATTCAATTCTTCTCTTGCCGGGTCGTCATCACTTATCCTTGATTTTGCACTGGTATATATTTCTAATGCCTCTTCTTTGGACTTTGCCTGTTTAAGCCTGCTTTCAAGTGCCTTTCTCTGAATCTGTACTTTTGCCATTTTTGCATATGTGACCGGGTCATTCATTCTCAAATATTGCATTTCGTCAGCCGAAAGTTTCTTGCCTGATTTTATTTTTTTATAAAGTTTGTCTATAAATTTCTTTTTTTCTTCATCTGACATGCCGGTTGTCGGGTCAAATATTGAATCCACTGCATCTTTTAACGTAAGTCCTATCGTACTTGTGTCTACCTGTGATTCCTTTTGTTGTGCATCTTCGGATTTTAGCTTATATTTGGCAAACAGCTTTTCAGTCACTTTATTATTATTTTGTGTCTTGTTATTTTTGAAAAAACTAAGTTTAAAGCTGTTTACTGCACTCTGTATATCACTCATAAAAATCTCCTTCCCCAATATATGTAAACCAAAAAAACGGACAGCACAAATAAATGTGCCATCCGTAGCAAGTTTCTTACATCCGTGTAAAATAGTTATCAATCTTCTTAAAAGTTCAAATCAATCTCGATTCCTTTAATATCTTCATTGACCAGACCTTTTTCTTTTATCATTCGCTGGATATTCTTCTGAACATCGATGATATTATTATCTGTCTGTTTCTGTAAAGAAAGATTTTGTTCAAGCTTGTCAGCATCAGCATCTTTGCTAAGAATCTCTTCCTGTTCTTTACGTTCCTGCCTGTTTTCTTCAATCTTTTCTTCACGTTCTTCACGTTTTTGGGACGCATCATCAGCTTTTTCCTGCGTCTCTTTTGCATCTTCGTCAAGCTTTTCTTTGCCATCAGCTATAAGCATGCCGAATATCTCATCCTCTGCCGCATCAATAACTGCATCAGCTGCATCATCAGCTTTAATCATAGTCTGGGACTTTAACATGTCTAATTTTGCAAGATTTATTGATTCATGCATGGAAATAACTTTTTCTTCTTTCATGCCGGCATACTGCAAAATTGCATTTTTTGATGCATTAAATTTTAAAACCTGTTTCTGATAATCGGTAAGCGGTTCATTCTGTAGTTCTTTCAAACGATTAACCTCATCTTCGCTGAAATGGGAATTTTCTACACCGGCTTTATTATTCTGATATTTCTCAAGAAGCTCAAGATCTTTCTGTTCCTGCGAATCAGGGTCAATTCCGTACTCCTCGGCAGCAGCCTTTTTATCTTTTTCAAGATATGCAGCTTTTGCTTTTAAATCGGTAATCTCATTGACCTTGTCTGCCTTGTCTTTCTCCATATCCTGAATTGAACCAAGTGCTTTTGTATCTTTATCCCATGCATCCTGAATCAGCTTTTTAGCCTGCTTTCTTGCACCGTTTCTCTTCTGTTCGATTCTGCTTGCTGTACTGTCCGACAAATTCAAATCTCCGGCAAACACGGAATTTTTTTTTGCGGAACTTTTTACTCTCTTATCAGTAGATGCTTTAATTCCATTAAATGCGGTATCCTGACTGAGTACATTGCTATTAGCATCACTGTCTCTTTTATACACTGAAATCAAATTTCTGTCCTACCTTTTTTTCATCTTCAGTCTGAACATTATCACTCATAAACAATTGATTCTGTGCCTGAATCTTATCAAGCAGTTCATCAATTGATGATGCTGTTATAGTTACTGTATCATCATCGTCATCTGAGACATTTCCGGTCTTATCCTTGCTCTTTTCCAGACGCTCTTTTTGGGCTTCTTTCTGAGCTTTCTTTGCTTCTGCCTTCTTTGCCTCTTTCTTTTTTTCAGCATTTTTTTCTATTCTCTGCTTCTGTGCGGCACTTGACTTTTTAAGTACAGCAAAATATGATGCTGTTCCATCATCATTAACCTGCATGCCAAAACCTTTAACTGATGCACCTGTTGCAGATATCTTACTGCTCATTGATGAAAGTCCTGTTGCAGCATTTGCGATAATGCCTTCATACTGCTTACGATAATTTTCATCTTCAGCCATTTTCTCGATTTTTTCTTCATCGATTAAAACAACCATTTTATTTGCGTTAGCATAACTTCCTGCCTGAGCTTTAGCCTGTTCTTTCTGGTCAGCACTTACAAGTATAAAGTCCATATTAGAATATTTGCTTTTAAGCTGTTCATAATACCTGGCAGCTTTTTCGCTAAGCTTCGGACTTCCTATTGTTTTGCCGCTTACACTTGACTTTTTGCCTGCCTCTGAAGTTTTCTGTATATCAGATGTTTTTTCTGAAGACGACGCTGCATCTGCCTTTCCTGTCTTGCCCATATTCTGGCTATTGTATGATGCAACACTGCTGACATATGCTCCCATGCTTCCCGAATCAATACTACTCATAATTGTTCCTCCTTGAAACCTAATAATATTGCTGTAAGGTTAAACTCCGTTTCTACCCTGCATGTACATTTATAGGAATGCTTTCCTATATTTTGTATATCGTCAATAATCATAAAATAATTAGTCAGTTTCTTTGATTTTTTCTTCAATCGCATCAATTAATATTTTAAGTGCCTTTATTCTTGCATATTTTTTATCATTAGATTCCAAAATATGCCACGGTGCATATGTTGTATTGGTCTTTGCAAACATCTCATTAACAGCGTTTTCGTACAAATCCCATTTTTCCCTGTTACGCCAGTCTTCATCTGTAATTTTCCAGCGTTTTTCCGGTGTATTCTCACGCTCCTTAAATCTTGCAAGCTGCGTATCTTTATCAATCTGAACCCAGAATTTTACAATTACCGCTCCCCAGTCTGACAATTCTTTTTCAAATTCATTAATCTCAACATATGCTCTCTGCCAGTCATTTTCACTGCAGAATCCCTCGAGCCTTTCGACCATCACACGTCCATACCATGTTCTGTCAAATACCGTAACATGACCTGATTTTGGAAGCCTGTTCCAGAATCTCCAGAGATAATGCCTTGCCTTTTCATGTGGCTCAGGACTTGCAATCGGCTGCACTTCATATCCTCTTGGGTCAAGTGCTTCGGTTATTCGTCTTATATTTCCGCCTTTTCCTGCCGCGTCCCATCCTTCATAGGCAATAATAACAGGAATTTTTTTCTTGTAAATTATATTATGAAGATTATTCAGCTTTTTCTGGTAATTCTTTAACATGTACTCATATTCTTCATCTGACAATGATTTATTAAGGTTTATATCAGATAATTTTTCCATTTTATTAAGAGGAAAAGCATTCTGCAAAAGAGGAACTGAAAGTGTACTATTCTTCAACGCCGTATCAATTGCCTGCACCAACGTCTCTAATATCTGGAGCTGTACCCATTTTTTGTCTGTAGCATCAACAATATACCATGGTGCAATTGACTGGCTTGTATCATCAATGAACTGGTCAAATGCTTTCAATGACTTCTTATAATGCTGATTCTGCCACAAATCATATTCGCTTACACGCCACCTTGTATTCTTATCATCAAGCAGTCTTGTAAGACGTTTTCTCTGCTCCTGCTCTCCGATATGGAAAAAGAATTTTATAACGAGATAGCCATTATCTGACAACTGTCTTTCAAATCGTTTTACGCTCTCAATCTTTCTTTTATATTCTTCGTCCGTGATTTTACCTGATAATTTTTGTTTTGTAACTTCATCCAGACAGCCGCCATCCATAAATGTAAACTTGCCAGCCTCCGGAATATTAATCACATATCTGTAAAGAAAAGGTCTTCTTTTTTCATCTTCTGTTGGTTTATCCATAACAGCAACTTTAAAAAATCTTGGATCAATATTCTTTATTATCTTACCAAGAATACTGCCTTTTCCCGCAGCACCCCATCCGTCAAAAGACACAAGAACAGGCAGTTTTTTCTGCATAATCAAAATCTGCTGCTGTACAAGCTTGTTTCTTGCTTTTTCGAGTCTTTCATTAATTTCTTCTTCTTCAGGAATTATTACATTACTCCAGTCTTTTAACATATGTCCTCCATTTCTGTGCATAATGCACTATATACATTATATTTTTTATTTTTATAAAATAATCCAGCTTTTATTTAATAACTTTTATCATAAAAATATGGTTTTTCCATAAACGCTTTTATATCTTTTATATTATCAAATTCAGCCAGAGCCCACATTAATTTCATAACTGATGCTTCAAATGTCATATCGGCACAGTTTATTATCCCCTGTTTAGCAAGTGTTTGTCCGACTTCATAGACTGAAAGATCTATTCCCTCATACATACACTGCGTTGTGATTGCAACCGCAGTTCCTGCTTCTGTCAGTTCACGCAACTTTGTTGATATATCATTATAATTATCAGGAACTCCGCCAATTCCAAAACTTTCGATTACAACTCCGCGATAATTATTTTTAATAAAATCAAATACTCTCCCATCAATTCCGGGATACATTTTTAATGGCATAACATCCGTACAAAGGTTAATCTTCGCAATGAATCTTTTGCTGCCATATAGATTTTGTGCAGTCTCTTTTTTCACTATGCTTTTTCCCTTTGCAGTATATTCTATAATGTCCTTTTTTATCGTTGCAATATCAGGACAATTGACACTTTCAAATGCATCGAAACTTCTTGTCTTTATTTTCATTGCATGTGTTCCAATTATCGCAATCCCATTAAATACAACATAAACTCCGCAGATATTTTCACATGCAAAATATATTGCGTCAGAAAGATTGTTTATTGCGTCCGTTCCTTCTGCTTCGATTGGAAGCTGTGAACCAGTAAAAACAACCGGCTTACCAAGATTTTGAAGCATATAGCTTAAAGCTGCTGCACTGTATGCCATCGTATCTGTGCCATGCGTTATTACAAAACCATCATATTTATCGTAATTGTCACTTACTGCCTGTGCAAGCTTCATTATAAGTTCTGGTGTCATGTTTGTACTGTCGATATTCATAACTGACATTGTATACAAATCACATATTTTATTGACATCCGGCACATAGTTTAAAAGTCTGTCAGCACCTGCAACCGGCATAAGCCCTGAACCTGTATCGGATGATGCTATTGTACCTCCAGTCGTTAAAAGTAATATTTTTTTCATAACAAGCAATGCTGCCTTTCGTATTTTATGCTGCCGCATTAGAATTAATAGAATTAATTATATTTTTAATTCCATTCCAAGCATTCAAATTATTATTATATAGTTCCACAAAACTTCCATAATTATTAAAAGGTGCCTCTCTGAGAACTGAAAAATCTTTCATTATTCCATTGCGGACAATATACTCTATTATCTGATTAACAAAATAAATCTGTCTGCTGTTATAACTTTTTTCATCAAGATATTCAGAAAATGCCTCTTTCGCTGCATTCATATCAAGTCCTACAATTTCTCTTACAAATTCGCCCAGTGGTTTTTCTCCTACCTGTTCTTCATAATCCTTTTTACTGCCTAAATCTTTCCACATAATATCTTCAAGGATTTTTATATCTGTAGATGAAAGTGGTCTGTTAGTCTTTAACTTTGCTATTGCAATGTTATCCTGATGCTGTCTGATATAATATTCTGCTTTAGCTTTATAATTATTCAAATCGTCGTTCTCAAGTTCTGCTTCATGAAATTCCATTGATAAAATTTCTTCATTACAGTCAATTTCATACTTTTTGACATCAGATATTGTATATTTCATCAAATCTCTTAATTCTGACCGTATATGTTCAAAATCATCAATACCGGCTCTGTCCAGATAATCTGTTTTCAAAATCTTTTCAATCATATCCTTATGATTTCTTATTTCATCAATGCTCATTTTATGTGAAAGACAATCTACACGCTTTAATAAATCAGAGCGGGCTTTCGTATGTTTATTTCCGATAATCGAAGCTAATTCTATTCCATACATAAGTGCATCAAACCGAACTGCATTAATATCATCATTGTCAGGTTTTATAAGCGGTGCCAGCTCCTCTTTCACCATATTAATATCATATTGCGAAATATTATTATAACTATTTTTATCAGAATACAATTCAACATATTTCAAATGCTGATGAACCGCAAAACTATCTTTTTCAAGTTCTCCCACCTTTGCACTCATCTGACTTATAAGTTCATCTCTGTACTTTATCAGTCGTTCATTCTGAAATTCCATATCCTGCAATTTATAAACCATCTCAAATTGGAGCTTAAAAATTGCTCCCTGGACCGGCAAAACATTTTTAACTTCATGACCATTAGGATTTTCCCTGAAAAATTCAAAATTTCTTCCAAAATCAAATATATAAAACTTATCCTTGTCTTCACCATCAATAAGTCCTTTACATGTTCTTGTTCCACGCCCAATCATCTGCCAGAATTTAGCTTTACTCATTACTTTTTTAAAAAATACAAGATTAACAACTTCAGGAACATCAATTCCTGTATCAAGCATATCTACAGATATTGCAATCTGCGGCATCTTTTTTGAATCCGAAAAATCATCAATCATACTCTGGGAAAATTTAACTTTGTTATCAATAACCTGTGCAAAACCATTTAAGTCAGGATACCTTTTATTAAAAATCTCACATATCTTTTCTGCATGATTATGATTTTTTGCAAAAATTATGGTCTTTCCAAGTCTTTGTCCATAATCAACTTTTATACCTTTATCCATCAGAATATCAAGCACAACTCTTATTGTATCATCATTAAAAACCCAGCTGTTAATAGCCGATGGGGCTATCTTTTCCGGCATGTCTCCATTATCATCTGTAAATGTATCTTCATATTGCTCTTTTTCATCATCCGGAAGGTTATCATATTCAAGCCCGTCCTCCGGAATTTTCAAAGTTGTCTCAACTGTCATATAACTTACAAGATATTCATCTTTTACAGCCTGTGCAAGGTCATATCCATATGTAGGAACACCTTTTTCAAGTTCAAAAATATCATATGTATTCTTATCAATTTCATCTTTCGGTGTAGCTGTAAGCCCAACAAGCGGTGCATCAAAATAATTGAAAATATCTTTGTATTTGTTATAAATAGACCTATGAGCCTCATCGCATATTATTAAATCAAAATGTCCACATGAAAATATTTTTCCATACTCATCTTTTACAGAATCTATTTTGTTAATCATAGTCTGATATGTTGAAAATACACATCTCGCATTATAATTATCTTTTTCTTCTACAAGATTGGTACACGATAACTTTGGAAGCAGATTAACAAAATTTCGTTTAGCCTGAACAACTAATGAATTACGGTCAGCCAGAAACAAAATATTCTTTACCCATCCTGCATCTAATAAAATCTTGCACAAAGCAATCACTGTTCTCGTTTTTCCCGAACCTGTTGCCATTACAAGCAGTGCTTTTCTTCTGTTTTTTTCATCAAAACTTTCACACACTCGTTTAACCGCTTCTTCCTGATAATAGCGTCCTGCTATTTCTTTATCTACAGAAACATATTTGAGGCTTGTTCTCATTGACATGAGATTAAACCATTTTTCCAAATCTCTCTTAGAATAAATCTGTGAACATATTCTCTCAGGATATTGTCCATCTATAATACGTGTTTCAAATCCATTGGTAAGGAAAATAACAGGTCTTCTTCCATATTTTTCTTCAAAATAGTCAGCATATAACTTTGCCTGAATACGGCCAACAGATAAATCTTCACATGTCTTTTTAGCTTCAACAATCGCAAGCGGTTTTAACATGTCATCATATAAAACATAATCTGCTCGTCCTTTGCCGCTTCTGCCAGGCATTCCCTCAACATCAACCTCATCAACCCAGTCTTTATCTTTTATCCAGCCTGCATCACGAAGCATCTCATCTATATAGAGCTTTCTTGTCTCATATTCCGTCTTTTCAAGCGGACTTGGAACGTACAAATCCTTTTGTACTTCACTTCTTGCAGAAAGCTGTTCACGCAAATCAGCATTTTCTTTAATTAAAGCCTGTAAATCTATCTCTTTTGCTTCTAACTGTTCTTTTACAGCCCTGTTCTCTTCTCTGGATTTTTTAATCTTTTCTTTACGATTTAAAATTATATCTTTATCAAATATATGTTTTGTATATGGTTTTGAATAACAGCACGCAACATAATCAAGAAAAATAGATAAATTTTCAAGGCAAAGCATTGCCTCTTTAAAACCAAGATTCTTTGATGTATGTGCTGTATCATTACCACATCTTCTTATATAATCCATCCGACGATAAATATCATTACCAACAAACTGTCTGAAATCCTCAGCCCCCATCAGGCTTACAAGTGTTTCCTGATATGGCGGTTCAAGCCTTTTGTCAACTGAATAAATCCACTTTACAGCGAATTCCATCGCACGCCTGCTGTTAATTATACTTGCCTGCGGGTCAGCAAGAATTATTCTTTCTGCTGATATTGCAACATTAGAAAATGCATTATATTGAGGTTCTTCCTTTAAATAATCAAAATTTGTCATCCCGTATACCCTCCACATATCCGATTATGTTCTCACAGTCACTATTTCAACATATTCTATGTATAATTTTATCGTAAAATGGTAAAGTTTACAAGTATTTTGTCAGTTCTTTTCTATACATTCTGTACTCTGGACAATATTTTTCAACCTCATTCCAGAATAAATCTGAATGATTCATATATTTTCTATGCGAAAGTTCATGTACTATTACATAGTCCATAAGTGCCTGCGGCATGTAATACAGCTTATAATTAAAATTCACATTTCCTTTTGAACTACAGCTTCCCCAGCGTGTCTTCTGGTCTTTTATTGATATTCTGTTGACACTGACTCCCATAATATTGCAATAATATTGCACCCTTATTTTAAACTTTTCTTTAATTGCATCAAGTTCTTTTTGTGAAATAGTTTCTTTCGGCGGTGCAACGCTGATTTTATCAGCATTTTTCTTTTCTATCAGACTCAGTTTGCTTTCAATCCATGACATATGATTATCTATAAATTTATTCAGTTCACAATTGGTTATCCTAGTAGGTGCTCTCAATATGACTCTGCCATCTGTATGAACTTCCAATCCTATAGTTTTACGTTTTGATTTAATAACCTGTATTTCCAACTACTTCTTCACAACTTTCTTCAAATATTCATTTTTCAACTTATTTTCTGAATCAAGCCTTTTATTCTCATCTTTTAGATGTTGTATATATTCTTTTGCAAGCTTAACACCGCCTCTTACTGCAACATCTTCATGTTTTTCCATCTCATTAATCCACTGCAGCAATGATTTTTCTCTTATATCGTTGTATGTATTATCTTCTTTTATAAACATTTTAATGCCTCCATGTTCGTTGTATTCTTATACTTGTTTTTTAATGTATTTGATTTGATTTATGCAGCGGAAACTTTTTGCAATTTAGATTTGTCTATCTCGTTGACGAAAGCGGCGAATACTCTTTGTTCATCTATTGGTACATCAATTATCTGCTTATTATGAAACATATTTCTATTTAATGTTGGCACTCCCGTACCTTCAACAAATCTTGTCAAATCAAAAAGCTGAAGCAAGTAACCAAGATAGATTACATTATTCCCATGTGTATCGGCAGAAAACAACGAGGTATTGAGGGGCCAAAAATCTCCTTCTGTATAAAAAACTTTGCCTATAGTTCCAGAACGTCCAGTGATAACACCTCCATGTATCTTTGCTACATTGTGATAATCCAATGCCCCATTCGAACCATATACAGGAATCTCTCCATCTTGCTGTCTATCTTGAACAGGCAAATCAAAACCTCTTTGCATTTTTACCACATTTATAAACTCTGTTGTTGGTCTATTTTGAGTATTTCTTATCGGGTCACCAAACATCTCGACAAATCGGGCTTTGATGAGGTCGTCGAGTAACTGTAGTTCCTTAGTTCTAGAATCAATTGCACTAACCAAGCAATCTAATTGCTTTACAACTTCTTTTTGTACTTTCTTTGAAGGAATATCCAACTCAACATTTCCCAAATTCTTCCTCGAAATTCTCTTTCTAGTCGTTCCTGTAACACTCCCTAATAGTCTTGCATAGTAAGCATTTGAACGCATAAAATAGCACAAATATTCCTTACTCACTATAGATTTATCAGGTCTACAAATTGTACAATCAACTGCCGTTATCATTCGCTCCTTTTTTTCAGGAATAATACACGCTCTACCTACCGGTTCAGGTAATCTTGAGACCAAAATGTCACCTGGATATACTTCCGTACATTTTAATTTTTCAAATGTATCTTCTGATATATATTTAGCTCTTGTTTCTTTTTCTAAGTATATGCCCTCACCGATATTTCCAGTTTGAATCAATCTTATTCCTTCATCAGATTGATCCTTACTTTCTATCCAATCACCATCAATAAAAATGGTACATATATCTTTTAATCTCATTTACTTCATCCCTACGAATCTTTCTTTTTATTATTGCAGGCTTGCTTTTAGAACATATGTTTGTTATAATATATATGGTGCTGCCCTACTCGGTAGGCGGTTAGCCTTCTCCGCAGGAGTTATAGCCTGTGTTTACATAGAAATCCATTTCGGGAAATCTTTTGAGGAGGTTTGTGCTTATGCTTACAACGGAACTTTTTATAGCCATTATCAGCTTATGTATTACTTGCTTTGCTCTTGGTTATTCCGTTGGATCTAAGAGCAATGATAAGACACAAAAATAACCGCCCCAGTCCTGCAAACTCTGAGCGGTTATTTTTATAACTAACAATATTTCAGGCTAACCGTCTATCGGTAGCACCCTCTTTGTTATTATAATAGCATTTAACCGCATCTATGTCAAACATATATTCTTTTTTTCAATCAGCCCTATGGACTTCTCAAAGTCCACACAAATCCACAATTATAATAATATTTTTCCATAAATACAACAGTTTAGCTTTCTTTAGTCTTGGTTATTCATTTGGTTCCCATGATTCCAAGACACAAAAATAACCGCTCCAACGTCCTGGAAGACAGAGCGGTTATCCAAATATAACCAATCTAAGGACTAACCGTATATCGGCAACGCCCTTTTCATAATTATATTATCACCGCTATTTTTATATGTCAATTATATTTTTATTCTATAACTATTATTTCTCAACTTTGTCACATAGACTATTTATTATCCATACCGGATATACGCAGAACACATTCGCATTCAGCTTTGCATCATACTCATTTCCCCTACAAATCCGAATTTTGACAGCACTTCATAACCACAATCAGCCCCATTATAACTTATAATCCCAGAAGTTTCTCCAATTCTTCCATTTGCGTTCCAATTTCCATCTCAATTTCTCTTATGTTAGTCATTATTTCCTGAGTTGATGGGTATTCAACAGGCTTGTATTCGATTTCTTTATACTTATTAATACTCAAATCATAATCATTATCAACAATTTCCTGTTTTGAAACAAAAAATGACTTGTCAGTTCTCTTTCGCTCTTTTTCATCATCAAGATTGGTAAAACGTTCTATAATGTCAGGTATATCATTTTCCTGCACAAGAGTTCGTTTATCATCAAGGCTGAAGCCATCCGCTGTCATATCATAAAACCATACATCATCTGTACCGCCATGATTTGTTTTTGTAAATATAAGAATAGCTGTCGATACTCCCGCATATGGTTTAAAGACACCTGATGGCATTGAAATAACTGCCTGAAGTTTATTATTATCAACTATTTCCTTTCTTATTGACTTATGTGCTGATGATGAGCCAAATAAAACACCATCTGGAACTATACACGCACATCTTCCACCAACTTTTAATATTCTTAAAAATAATGTCAAAAATAAAAGTTCTGTCTTTTTTGTCTTACACACTTTCAGTAAATCACCAGAAACTGATTCTGCATCCAGACTTCCCTTAAATGGTGGATTTGCCAATACTAATGTATATCTTTCCTTATCCGAATTCTGGTCTGATAAACTATCACGATATTCTATACACGGATTATCTATTCCATGAGTCATCATATTCATCGCTCCTA
>OHAN01002478.1_pt1 | contig 12350 bp, 9 predicted proteins | sample 1577121 | NCBI WGS metagenome assembly OHAN01 (sample SAMEA3541554, study PRJEB24748) | human gut metagenome | biome: human gut; feature: human-associated habitat; material: faeces | place: China | collected 2012 | reverse complement strand
CGCCGGTTGCCCGACCTACACCCTTAGCAGGGGCGCCTCTTCAGCCTCTTGAGTACTACTCCAGATTCCATGAATGCGAGCCCTAAACCATATATGTTTAACTCTTAATATGAAATTCTGCGTCAAACGCATTTATTATTCTAACAAAGCCCCCTGATATTGTCAAGGGGCTTTTATTTAATATTTGTACATTATTATTTATACTCTGCTGTATTCTTTTATAGCTGTTTCATACAGGTTGTTTCCCTCACTGTCAATTACTACAATTACAGGAAGGTTTTCCACTTCAAGTTCTCTTATAGCCTCTGTTCCTAAGTCATCATATGCAATGACTGTGGATTTCTTAATACATTTACTAAGAATTGCTCCTGCTCCTCCTACTGCTGCAAAGTACACTGCACCATTTCTTACGATTCCATCAATTACTGCCTGTGAACGCTTTCCCTTTCCTATCATTCCTTTAAGTCCTAAATCAAGAAGGTCTGGTGCATATTTATCCATACGGCTTGCTGTTGTCGGACCTGCTGAACCTATTGGTCTTCCTTCTCTTGCCGGAGATGGTCCCATGTAATATATTATATTATTCTTCATGTCTATTGGAAGTGGCTGTCCTGCTGACAGAGCCTCTGCCATTCTCTTATGTGCTGCATCTCTTGCTGTATATATTGTTCCTGTTATGTATACATAATCTCCTGAGTGAAGACTCTTTGCATCCTCATCACTTATTGGTGCATTAATATATTTATCCATGATTAGCCTCCCTGATTATATTACCCTGTGTGAATGTCTGTTTACATGACAGCAAATGTTTACTGCTACCGGAAGCCCTGCAATATGTGTAGGATATGTTTCTATGTTGATTGCAAGTGCTGTCTGTGTTCCTCCAAGTCCACCAGGACCTATTCCTAACTTATTGATTTTCTCAAGCATTTCTTTCTCTAAGTCACGGACATATTCAACTGGTGATTCTTCATTCAAATCTCTTGTTAATGCCTTCTTTGCAAGATAAGCACATTTTTCAAATGTTCCTCCGATTCCTACACCAACTACCATCGGAGGACAGGCGTTAGGACCTGCATCCTTTACTGCTGTAAGTATTGCTTCCTTTACACCTTCTATTCCATCTGCTGGCTTTAACATAAATACTCTGCTCATGTTCTCGCTTCCGAAGCCCTTAGGTGCAACTGTTATGTCGACCTTGTCTCCTGGAACTATGTTAAAATGTATTACTGCCGGAGTGTTATCTTTGGTATTCTCTCTGTAGATAGGATCTTTTACAACCGACTTTCTTAAATATCCGTCAACATATCCTCTTCTTACTCCCTCATTAATTGCATCTGTGATATCTCCGCCTATAAGATGGACATCCTGACCAACATTAATGAATACTACTGCCATTCCTGTATCCTGGCATATAGGTATCATATCCTCTCCTGCAACTTTTAGGTTTTCTTCAAGCTGTCCAAGAACCTGCTTTCCAAGTGCAGACTCTTCGTTTTTTACTGCTTTTTCAAAAACATTCTTCATATCATCTGTGAGAAAATGATTTGCCTCTATACACATTTCTTTAATGTTGTCTGTTATTATTGATACATTAACCTCTCTCATTCCCAATTCCCTTCTTGTATTTTAATTATTAATTAATCCAGTAAATACTAAAAACCTTTTTAATTCTTCACGCCAGAATTTCCATTCATGTCCGATTTGTTCAATTTCATCGTATACATAATTGTATTCAATATGGCTCATGAAATAATCTCTCAACATATGATTCATGTCTATCCATGGATCAAGTTCTCCGCAGGCATGATATATTTCAGGTTTTACACTTTTCTGCTCTATTAATCTGTCTGCCTGATATGTGATTCCATATTCTGTTTTATGCAGGTCTCCATCACCATAAAGCTCTATTCTTCTTATTGACTTTTCACTTCCATCATTAAGAAATTCTGAATCAGCTTTGTCACCTGCTGAAAATGCTCCTACAGTTCCATATTTTTCAGGATATCTGAGTGCAATATGAAGACATCCGTATCCACCATTAGAAAATCCTGATACGTAATTATTCTCTCTTTTATCAGAAAGACATGGAAACATATTCATAATTATATTGAATAATTCTTTTCCAACATATGACTCATACTTATCTCCAATATTCATATTAACGTAGCATGAATTCTGCACATTTGGAAGTACTGCTGCAAACCTGCCCTCATCAACATATTCAACTATTGGTGAGTGATACAGCCATACAGTATTATCACCACTGCTTCCATGATATAACCATAATACAGGAAGCTTCTCATCATTTTTCATATCTGATGGGAGAATAACTGTGCATTCCATATTACGCTTAAGATATATAGAAAAATGATTAATATTCATTACTGTTGCCATATATATCCTCCATCCTGTACGACTGCTCTTTTATTATATTAACTGTCTCATGTATGCATTTATCCCAGAAAATAAAATCATGATTACCAGCAGTTTCATAATAATTCACTTTAAGTCCTGCATCTGATGCATATTTATTCCATTGTCTGCTCATTGGAAGTATCTGATCATATAATCCACATCTAATGTAAAATTCCGGATAATTTTCCACATTTGTCTTGAAATTATCCTCTTTTAAACAGTTCATTATATCAAATCGGTTATCTGATAATTTTCCCCTGTCTCCAAATATCTGATATGTGTTTATTCCCTGTGGGTTGTCAAATCTTTTCTCTATATCAAGCAGTCCTGAATATGAGAACACCTTGCCATATACATCTGGCTTAATAAGTGCAGCATGTACTGCTCCATATCCACCCATTGACATTCCTGCTATGTAACGGTCTTTTCTGTCACGTGATAACCCAAACCAGTTAGTACAAGTTTCTATAAGTTCTTCTGTTAAAAATGTAAAATATTTTCTTCCATGCACATTATCTACATAACATTTGTTATCACCTGAAATCATTATGACCGCTATATCAGTATTATCTACATAATCTGCCACTCTGGATTTCGTAATCCATGTTGTATAATCTCCTCCCATTCCATGAAGAAGATATAAAGTCTTATAATTGCCTCTTCCCTGAGGAATAATTGCATTAATCATAACGGGCATACCAAGTGTTTTTGATTCATAATTAATATTAATTAAAGCCATGTTATCTCCTGCTAAAAAGGAAACCGTCACATATATAAATGTGGCAGTTTCCTTAAGATTAATCTTCAGATTCTACTGTTTTATCTGTGTCTTCTTCAAAGCCCTCTGCGTCCTTACCATCTTCATCAGCAGGCTGCTTCCTTACTTTGGCAATTGTTGCTACTTTAATTCCTTCATCAAGGTTAATAAGTTTAACACCTGATGTTATTCTTCCAAGATTAGATATATCTGAACACTGAAGTCTGATTATAATTCCTTCTGTTGTAATAAGCATTACTTCTCTTGAATCATCTACAGCCTTAGCTCCTACGACATTACCTGTCTTTTCTGTTATCTTGTAACATTTGACACCTTTACCACCACGATGCTGAACTGTATATTCGTCAATGTCTGTTCTCTTACCCATACCATTTTCTGAAACTATAAGCATAGTATCTCCCTGGGTACTTACCTGAACACCAACAACTTCATCCTCATCCATAAGACTCATACCTATAACACCCATTGCTGAACGTCCCGTAGGTCTTACATCTGTTTCCTTAAATCTTATACACTGTCCAAGCATTGTTACCATAAGAATCTCTGCCTGATCATCTGTAAGTTTAACTTCTATAAGTTCATCATCTTCTCTTAAGTTAATTGCCTGGATTCCTGTCTTTCTTATATTGGCAAAATCTTTAACAGGTGTCTTTTTAACTATACCCTTCTTAGTTGCCATAAACAGGTAATCTGTATCCTGAAGTGTATCAATTTTAACAGGAACTACTGCTGTGATTGTCTCACCCGGTGCTAACTGTAAAAGATTAATTATTGCAGTTCCTCTTGAAGTTCTTGATGCTTCAGGAATTTCATAAGCCTTTAACTTATAAGCTCGTCCTGTGTTAGTAAAAAATGTAAGTACATGATGTGATGTTGTCATGAATAAATCTTTGATATAATCATCATCAATTGTCTGCATTCCCTTTATTCCCTTACCACCACGATGCTGGCTCTTAAAGTTATCAGGTGTCATTCTCTTTACATAACCCAAGTTAGTTCTTGCAATAACACATGGTTCATCTGGAATAAGGTCTTCCATTGAAATATCGTATTCATCATATCCGATAGAAGTTCTTCTGTCATCACCATACTTGTCTGCTATCTCTGAAATTTCAGTCTTGATAACTCCAAGAAGCAACTTCTTATCTGCAAGAATTGCCTTGTATTCTTTAATCTTTTCATGAAGTTCCTTCAACTCAGCTTCAAGCTTGCTTCTTTCCAGACCTGTCAGAGTTCTCAGACGCATATCTACGATAGCCTGTGCCTGTGCTTCTGAAAGTGCAAATTCAGCAATTAAGCTTTCCTTGGCAATCTGTACATTTGCAGAACCTCTGATTATTGATATAACTCTGTCGATATTATCTAAAGCAATCATTAAGCCCTCTAAAATGTGGGCTCTTTCTTCTGCCTTATTAAGATCAAACTTTGTTCTTCTTGTAACGACTTCTTCCTGATGAAGAAGGTAATACTTTAACATGTCATACAGGTTAAGCACCTTTGGCTGGTTATCTACTAATGCAAGCATGATTACACCAAATGTATCCTGTAACTGTGTGTGTTTGTATAACTGGTTAAGTATTATGTTAGGATTGACATCTCTTCTTAACTCAATGGCAATTCTCATACCCTCTCTGTCAGATTCATCTCTTAAATCAGTGATTCCATCAATCTTCTTATCTCTTACAAGCTCTGCTATTTTCTCGATAAGCTTTGCTTTATTAACCATGTATGGAAGCTCTGTAACTACAATTCTGTTTTTGCCATTATTCATTGGCTCAATATTAGTTACAGCTCTTACCTTTATCTTGGCTCTTCCTGTACGGTAAGCCTCTTCAATTCCCAACTTGCCGATGATTGTTCCACCTGTAGGGAAATCAGGACCTTTAACTATATCAAGGATTTCCTCAATTGTTGTGTCTCTGTCTTCTTCCACCTTATTGTCAATCATCTTTACAACAGCACCTATAACTTCTCTTAAGTTATGAGGTGGAATATTAGTAGCCATACCTACGGCAATACCTGATGTACCATTACATAACAGGTTAGGATATCTTGATGGAAGTACTGTAGGTTCTTTTTCTGTTTCATCAAAGTTAGGTATGAAATCTACAGTATCTTTGTTAAGATCTCTTGTCATCTCCATAGATATCTTGCTGAGTCTCGCCTCTGTATATCGCATGGCTGCGGCTCCATCACCATCGACTGAACCAAAGTTACCATGTCCGTCAACAAGTGGATATCTTGTATTGAAATCCTGAGCCAGCTTTACTAATGCCTCATAAATTGATGAATCACCATGTGGGTGATATTTACCCATTGTATCACCAACGATACGGGCACATTTTCTATGTGGCTTATCAGGACCGTTGTTAAGTTCTATCATTGAATATAGAATTCTTCTCTGTACCGGTTTAAGACCATCTCTTACATCCGGAAGTGCTCTGGAAGCGATAACACTCATGGCATAATCTATATAATAGTTTTCCATGGTTTTCTGCATATCGACTTCTTGAACTTTATCAAAGATATGTTCATCCATTATTATAATTCCTTTCCGTGAAGTTATTAATTAACGCAATGTAAAAATCCTAAGCACGCACATAATATTCCGATATTGTCTTATGCGCTGCTTGTTAAATATCCAAATTCTTTACAAACTTAGCATTTGCTTCTATGAAATCTCTTCTTGGCTCTACCTTGTCACCCATAAGTGTTGAGAATGTTACATCAAGTTCTGAATCATCATCTTCATTCATATTAACTCTTAATAATACTCTCTTGTGTGGGTCCATTGTTGTTTCCCATAACTGCTCTGCGTCCATCTCACCAAGTCCCTTATAACGCTGGACTTTATTATTCTGGTCTCTTCCAATCTCAGTCATGATTGCATTAAGCTCATCATCATTATAGGCATACCACACTTTTTTATTCTTCTCAACTTTATAAAGTGGTGGCTGTGCAAGATATACATGGCCTTCTCTTATAAGATCGGGCATGAATCTGTACAGGAATGTGAGAAGAAGTGTTGCAATATGTGCACCATCTACATCGGCATCTGTCATAATAATAATCTTGTGATAACGAAGCTTGCTTATATCAAAATCTTCATGAATACCTGTACCAAATGCAGTAATCATCGCTTTAATCTCTGCATTTCCAAGTATTCTGTCAAGTCTTGCTTTCTCAACGTTAAGAATCTTACCACGAAGTGGAAGGATTGCCTGTGTTGCACGGCTTCTTGCAGTCTTTGCAGAACCACCGGCTGAATCTCCCTCAACGATATATATCTCACAATTCTTAGGATCTTTATCTGAACAATCAGCTAACTTGCCAGGAAGTGAAGTGCTTTCAAGTGCAGTCTTTCTTCTTGTTAAGTCTCTTGCTTTTCTTGCAGCTTCTCTCGCTCGCTGTGCAAGCAACGATTTTTCACATATAGATTTTGCAACTGCAGGATTCTGCTCAAGGAAGTAAGTAAGCTGTTCACTTACTATACTGTCAACTGCTCCCCTTGCAACTGTATTACCAAGCTTCTGCTTAGTCTGTCCTTCAAACTGTGGATCTTCAATCTTAACAGATACGATTGCTGTAAGACCTTCTCTTATATCATCACCTGAAAGTCCCTGATCACTATCCTTAAGAATCTTATTCTTTCTTGCATAATCATTAAAAGTCTTAGTCAGTGAATTTCTGAAACCAGTCAGATGTGTACCACCTTCAGGTGTCTTAATATTATTAACAAATGAATCGACAACCTCATTGTATCCATCATTATGCTGGAATGCTACTTCAACCTGAACATTGTCTTTCACACCTTCACAATAAATAATCTGGCTGTATAAAGGTTCTTTACTCTTATTAAGATACTGAACAAATTCCTTGATACCACCTTCATAATGGAATACTTTCTGCTGCTCAAGACCTTCTCTTAAATCTGTAAGAGTAATCTTGATTCCCTTAGTAAGAAATGCCATTTCTCTTAATCTGTGCATAAGAATATCAAATTCAAATACAGTTGTTTCCTGAAAAATCTCTGAATCAGGAAGAAAAGTAACCTGAGTTCCTGTATCCTCAATATCGCAGTCACCTACTATCTTAAGGTCATAACATATCTTTCCTCTTTCGTATCTCTGCTGATAAATGTGTCCATTTCTCTTTACCTGAACTTCAAGCCATTCAGACAAAGCATTAACTACTGATGCACCAACACCGTGAAGTCCTCCTGACACCTTATATCCTCCACCACCGAATTTACCCCCGGCATGAAGAACGGTATATACAACTTCAATGGCAGGTCTTCCTGTCTTATGATTAATATCAACAGGTACACCTCTACCATTATCAATTACAGTGATAGAGTTATCTTTATTAATCATAACCTCAATATGTGTACAAAAACCTGCTAAAGCTTCGTCAATTGCATTATCAACTATCTCATACACAAGATGATGAAGTCCTCTTCCTGATGTACTTCCAATATACATACCAGGTCTTTTTCTTACAGCTTCAAGACCTTCGAGTACCTGAATCTGGTCTCCACCATAATTCTTCTCTGCATTCTGATCTGCCACTTTAATTCCTCCTTGTTTTAAAAAGCAAAATGTAATTAATTCTCATTAACTACATGACCATCTGTTACTTTAAATATTTTGTTGATATTCATTCTGTTATTAATAAATTCTTCAAGTCCGGTGCATGTAACAATCGTTTGTATATCTCCAATGCTGTTTATCAGAAAATTCTGTCTGTTACTGTCTAACTCAGACAAAACATCATCAAGAAGAAGTACCGGAGTATCTTTAATTACAAGTTTCACAAGTTCAATCTCAGATAACTTAAGTGAAAGTGCAGCTGTTCTTTGTTGTCCCTGTGAACCATATTTTCTCACATCATTGTCATTTATTAAAAATATAAGATCATCCTTATGAGGACCTTTGCCTGTAACCTTGTATTTAATATCCTTTTGTCTTGAATTTCTTACTTCTTCTTCAAAATCATTCACATCAACATCAGGAACGTAACATACTTTAATATTCTCAATACCACCAGTAAGTCTGGAATGAATATCACTGATTATTGTGTTAATCTTTTCTATGAAAATTTTTCTGCCTTTAATAATAAGGCTTCCATACTTAACAAGCTGCATGTCCCATATATCAAGAGTCTGTATCAGCTGTTCTGATGGTGAAAATGCTATATCTTTGAGAAGCTTGTTTCTCTGATTAAGTACTTTGTTATAATTAACAAGGTTACTAAGATATATCTTGTCAAGCTGGCTAAGTTCCATATCCATAAATCTTCTTCTCTCTGAAGGACCGTTTTTTATAATATTAAGATCCTCCGGAGAAAAGAAAACAATATTAATAATTCCAAAAAGTTCAACAGCTTTTTTTATAGGAATTCCATTAACTGCTATGCCCTTGGTTTTATTCTTCTTAAGGTGCATGTCTATGCGGTATTTCATACCATGCTTTAAAACATTCAATTTAATATGCGATTCATCTTCTCCAAATCTGACTATTTCTCTGTCTTTACTTCCACGATGTGACTTAGAAGTTGAACACATATATATTGATTCTAATATGTTAGTCTTTCCCTGGGCATTGTCACCATATATTATGTTTACATGCTCATTGAAATTCATATCCAGAAATTCATAATTTCTGTAATCCTTTAACTCAACAGATTCGACTATCACATTAACACCTATTTTTTAATAAGAATACTGGAGCCGTTGTATTCTACAACTTCTCCGCCAAAAAGTTTTTTTCCACGCTGTGTTTCAACAACGCCATTAACCTTAACTTCACCATCCTGAATAACAATCTTGGCTTCAACACCTGATTCAACTAATCCGGCAGCTTTAATTGCCTGTCCAAGTTTGATGAAATCATCTCTTAAAATTATTTCTTCCATAACTTTCCTTTCTCTTGTTAAGCTGTGAAGTTAACAGGAAGTATAAGATAAATATAATTCTCTTCCTTGTCTCTGATAAAGCAAGGTGATTTATGATTAACTAGATACATAGTCACATTTTCATCATCGATAACCCTTAATGCATCCATAAGGAACTTAGGATTAAAACCAATCATAATATCCTTACCTTCTTTATCAATATCAATATCTTCGTTAAGAGCTCCAATTGCAGAGTTAACATTTACCTGTAATAAACCATTTAATATATTAATAATAATTGGCTTCTTATCTCCTTCTCTTATAAGAAGATTAGCTCTGTCAATAGAATCAAGAAATTCTTTTTTATTAATAGATACTTTAGTTTCATAATCATTAGAAAGCATCTGACTAATCTTAAAATAATCACCCTCTATAAGTCTTGATACAACATGAGTCTGGTCAAATTCAAATAATACATGATTGTTAGTAAAGTAAATATTAACAAGACTTTCAGCATCAGCATTAAGAATCTTGCTTATTTCCTGAAGAGTCTTACCTGGAATAACTACTCTTACGTCATCAGATCTGCCTTCAAGCTTAATATTACGGATAGCAATTCTGTGACCATCAAGACCTACAACCTTAAGTGTACCTTCATTTACTTCAAAAAGTTCACCCGTCATCATTTTATTATTATCATTAATAGCAATAGAGAATATTGTCTGATTAATAACTTCCTTTAACTGGAACTGGGAAAGTGTAATCATCTTATCTTTAATAATAGCCGGAAGGTAAGAAAAATCATCTCCGGATTTTCCTGCTATATTAAACTTACTTTTTTCACATGTAATAAGTGCATTATTATTAGAATCAGTAGTTAAAGTGATGTCATTATCAGGCAGCTTTCTTACAATTTCAGAAAAAAGCTTAGCATCTATGGCAATCTTACCTTTTTCTATAATTTCACCTTCTACTATAGTTTCAATGCCAAGTTCCATATCGTTACCTGTGAACTTGATTTCATTAGTAGTAGCATCAATAAGAATACATTCAAGAATATTCATAGTAGTTCTTGTAGGTACAGCCTTCATTACGATACCTACAGCTTTGTTTAAGTTAGATTTAGTAAAAACTAATTTCATGTTGATAACTTCCTTTCGATAAAATTGTAGTGGAGAAGAGCTATATATAAATATATAAATGCAGTAGCCGTAGTCTTAGGGGTTGTTAAAATGTTAAAAAGTATGTAAAGCCTTAAAAACACTGGATATATGAAAATAATAACCATGTTAGAAAACACAAAATTTAATGTTCAATGTATGTGAAAAATTAAAGTTTAAAAAAATATACATAAATTTAAAAAAAAGTTATAAAGAACATTCAACATAAAAATAACATCTAATTAACAAATTATCCTAAAACCATTGTGGAAAACTTTTTAAGATGGATTAAGCTTCTTTATTAATATATCAATAGTGCTCTTGGTAGTTTCATTATTAGCTGTTTCTTTAGCAATCTTTTCTGAACCATATAATATAGTAGAATGATCTCTACCACCTAAAGCTTTACCTATAGCTTCAAGAGGAGTCTGTGTCATCTGCCTGCACAGATACATTGCAATATGTCTAGGAAAAGCTATATCAGCACTTCTCTTATGAGATATTATATCTTCAGGCTTAATGTGGAAATGTTCAGCAACTACATCAATTATAAGTTCTGGTGTAATCTCTTTCTTAGAATAAGGAGATATAAGATCCTTAAGTGTATTCTCAGCAAACTCTGCAGTAAGAGGTGTGTGGGAAAGCTTAGAATAAGCTGAAAGCTTGGTAAGCGCTCCCTCAAGCTCCCTGATACTTGAAGTAATATTAGTTGCAACATAATCTTTAACTTCATAAGGAAAATCAATTCCTAAAGCTTCAGACTTCTTATTAATAATAGCCATCTTAGTTTCATATGTAGGAATCTGGATATCTACCGGAAGTCCGCTTTCAAAACGTGTTCTTAATCTGTCAGGAAGAGTTTCCATTTCCTTAGGTGGTCTATCAGATGATATAACAATCTGTTTTCCTAAAAGATAAAGGTCATTAAAGGTATTGAAAAATTCTTCCTGAGTAGAAACCTTTCCTATTATAAATTGAATATCATCGATAAGAAGTACATCAATGTTTCGGTAACGGTTTCTGAATGCCGCATTACCCTTCTCTGCGTTCTCTTTATTACGGATAGCATCAATAAGTTCGTTGGTAAATGTTTCACTGGTAACATACAAAACCTTCTTATTAGGATTGTTTTCTATAATAAAGTGTGCTATGGCCTGCATAAGATGTGTCTTACCAAGTCCAACACCTCCATATATAAAGAGCGGATTGTATACTTCACCAGGTGATTCTGCAACAGCTACCGAAGCTGCATGTGCAAGACTGTTGTTGTTACCAACGACAAATGTATCAAATGTATAATTAGGATTAAGATTAAGAGAAAGGTTGTTTGAATTGCTGTTATCTGACTTAGGTGGTGCTGCTTTTATCTTTTCTTTCTTAATCTTTTCCTCATGTTCAATATCTTCATCAGATATAAGTCTAATCGTGTATTTATCATCCATAACCTCACAGACAGTTATTTCAAGAAATTCGCGATACTTCTTTTCTATAAGGGAGACACCCATACGTCCCTTAGATACTAATAAAGTAATTATATTATCTTCAACCGAATATATTTCCAGCGGTTTAATAAATGTATTAAAGGAAATATCCTGTATATCATATTCCTCTTTAAATATTTTAAGGATTTTATCCCAGCTTTTAATTAATTCTTCCATAATAATTGCCTTTCTGGCTGTATTAGAATGATAAAAAACATTCCTTTTATATAATAAAGCATTTGTGGATTTTTTTCAATAAGATTGTGGATAACCTAAAAAATCTTTGTTATAAACAGAGTTATCCATAATGGTGTGGATAAAATATAAACATATAAAATGTAGAATATATGCGAACTCTGGGGAAAAAACACACAATTAATCACAATAAACATAAAAGTTATGCACAAGTTATGCACAATATGTTGATAACTTTGTATAACGTGTGGATAGATGTGGATTAGCTGTGTATTAATAACTTATGTTAACTTTTACTTGACTTTAATAGTGTAAATGACTATAATTAGAACGATGTTTTGAAAAAAAGTGCTTTAGCACATTGAAACTTAAAGAATATTCTTACCATATATAATAATGGTAGTGAAGGAGGTGCATAGATTATGA
>OHAN01002458.1_pt1 | contig 12483 bp, 7 predicted proteins | sample 1577121 | NCBI WGS metagenome assembly OHAN01 (sample SAMEA3541554, study PRJEB24748) | human gut metagenome | biome: human gut; feature: human-associated habitat; material: faeces | place: China | collected 2012 | reverse complement strand
CCCGAAGACGGGTGTCCGTTATCTGGCTTACGGCGGAGACTTTGGCGATACTCCCAATGATGGTCAGTTTGTAATGAACGGCATCGTGTTTGGTGACCTTGAACCGAAGCCTCAGTACTATGAAGTGAAAAAGGTATATCAGCACATCGGCGTAAAGGCAATAGATACAGAAAAGGGGGTATTTGAGATCTTCAATAAGTACTACTTTAAGAACTTGGCGGAAGATTACCAGTTGGTATATTCGCTTTATGAAGACGGTAAACCGATAATGACCGGTAAACCGATGGATATCAATATAGCTCCACGCCAACGTGCACAGATCACTCTGCCGTATGATCATGCCCCTCTTAAGAAAGATGCTGAGTACTTTATGAAACTACAGTTTATACTGAAAGATCAAAGACCTTGGGCTGCCAAAGGCTTTCCGATGGCAGAGGAACAGATTTTGATAAAGGAGGCTACGGATCGCCCGTCCATCAGTGAAGTAACTGCCGGTGCAGCAAAACTGGATGGATTCATACTGGACAAGGATACGAAGCGCATCCTTATAAAGGGAGCTGACTTTGAAGCCATATTTGACCCGCAAACCGGAAGTATCTACAGTCTGAAGTATGGCAACGAGACTGTTATCGCCGATGGCAACGGTCCGAAGCTCGATGCTCTCCGTGCTTTTACAAACAATGATAACTGGTTCTATGCCCCCTGGTTCGAACATGGTTTGCACAATCTGATTCATAAAGCAACTGAATATAAAGTACTGAATAAAGGCAATGGCACTTTGGTATTGAGTTTTACGGTAGAATCTCAGGCACCGAATGCCGCACGCATTAAGGGTGGTACAAGCTCCGGTAAGAATAGCATCGAAGAACTGACCGACAGAAAATTCGGTAGCAATGACTTTAAATTTGTCACTAACCAGATATGGACAGTGTATCCGGACGGTTCTATCGAATTGCAGTCCAGCATTACTTCCAATCGTTCAAGTTTGGTTTTGCCACGTTTGGGTTATGTGATGAAAGTTCCACAACAATACAGTAACTTCACTTACTATGGACGCGGACCGATAGATAACTATGCCGACCGTAAGAGCGGACAGTTTATCGAACAGTATACGAATAGCGTAGCAGGTGAGTTCGTAAACTTCCCGAAACCTCAGGATATGGGCAATCACGAAGATGTTCGCTGGTGTGCATTGACCAATCAGGCAGGGAATGGAGCTGTCTTCGTAGCTACCGACCGTCTTTCGGCTTCGGCACTTCAGTACTCGGCTCTCGACTTGATTTTGGCTTCCCATCCTTATCAGTTGCCGAAGGCAGGCGATACCTATCTGCATTTGGATTGTGCAGTGACCGGTCTGGGTGGTAACAGTTGTGGTCAGGGAGGTCCTCTCGTACACGACCGTGTGTTTGCCAATCAGCACAGCATGGGCTTCATCATTCGTCCTGCCGGTAAGGAACTGAGTGTCGTTGCCAATGTTGCTCCTGCGGGAGATCTTCCTCTGTCTATCACACGCACCCCTGCCGGAATGGTCGAATTGACTTCGGCAAAGAAAGATGCTGTCATTTGTTATAGCATTGACGGAAGTAAGAAAGTGCAGGAATACACAGAGCCTGTCCCTATGCGTAACGGAGGTACGATCAAGGCATGGTATAAGGATAGTAAGGATATCAGCAGCACGATGAAGTTTGAGAAAATAGAAAGCATTCAGACGCAAGTCGTATACGCCAGTAGTCAGGAATCGGGTGAAGGCGATGCTTCTCATCTGACTGATGGTGATCCGAATACCATCTGGCATACCATGTATTCGGTGACAGTTGCCAAATACCCGCATTGGGTAGATTTGGATGCCGGTGAAGTCAAGGAAATCAAAGGCTTTACTTACCTGCCACGACAGAATGGAGGAAACGGTAATATCAAGGATTACTCTATTCAGGTCAGCATGGATGGAAAAGAATGGGGAGAGCCTGTTAATAAAGGAACGTTCGCAAGGGACTCCAAAGAAAAGAGAGTCTTGTTTGACAAACCGGTGAAGGCACGTTATATCCGTTTCACGGCTTTAAGCGAACAGAACGGACAGGATTTTGCGTCCGGTGCGGAGATAACGATTCTGGCTAACTAAAGATAGCTGAATATATAGAAGAAAAGTATCAATGGGAATGTGTCCCCCCTTCTAAATTTATGAGGGTTTCGACACATCCCCATTGATGCTTTTCTCTATTTTATCGGTATGAGGAAACTTCTACAACTCCTTTCCCGCCTTCTCAAAATCCGCCTTAGACTTACTCTGCGTCACAATATACACACCCAGAAACACAAGTGTAATGGCGATTCCTTTTTCCCAGCCGAAGCTCCCGATTCCCATGAGGATTGCTGCAATCGTAGCCACAATCGGCTGCATATAGTTATACATACTTACCACTGTAGGGCGGAGTAACTTCTGAGCTGTCATGATGCAGAGATAAGCAAGGAAACTTCCTCCCAGTACGACATACAATACCTGCAAAATGGCAACCATTGGAATGCTGGTCCATTGAATGACCGAAATATCTTGATAAGAGAAAGGAATATAACACATCGAAGCATAGATAAACATCCATTTATTGATGGTTACTGCCGAATATCGCTGAGACAGCCCCTTGAACACCGTCAGATAGATGGAGAAACTGATTTGCGCAACCAGACAAAGCAAGTCGCCGATCAGACTTCCGTTACCACTACTCGCTGCCTGACTGCTCATAATAAGGATAAGCGCTCCCATAGCTCCCACGAAAATACCCAGTACTTTCTTGTTCGTAATCGGCTCTTTCAGATAGATGGCTGCCACAATCATGGTAACTATCGGCAGAGTAGTCGTTACGATAGAAGCATCAATAGGCGAAGTCATCGAAAGCCCGAAGATAAATATCCCCTGATTGAAAACCAGAGCAAAGAGGGAAGCAAAGAAAATCTTCAGCATATCGCGGTGGTCCACATGCTCCTGTTTGCAGAAGATGGAAAGTATCCAGAATGCCGCTGCCGCACCTACCATACGAAACGTGGTGACGGAGATAGCTGAAAACTCTTGAAGTGCCGATTTGCCGATAGGAGACATCAGTCCCCACATAACGTTTGCCGTGAGTGCAAACAGATGTCCGTGCAGATTCTTGTTATTGCCCATAAGTCTGTGTATACCTTTTAATTGTTACCTTTATTGAAAACTGCTGCAAAGGTAACCAATTTGTCGCATGATTTGTTTATATTTGCCTTGATTAAAATTGAATATTATGGAACAACAGGCAGACTATATCCGGCGGATCGAGATCAAAGGACTCTGGGGCCGCTTTAATATACAATGGGATTTGCGTCCGGATGTGAATATCCTTTCCGGCATCAACGGAGTGGGAAAGACCACTATTCTGAACCGTTCGGTGGGATACCTCGAACAGCTTTCCGGCGACATACAGCTCTCCGGTGAAATGAAAAGCGACGCAAAGAACGGAGTACACCTCTTCTTTGATAATCCCGCAGCGACTTATATCCCATACGATGTGATCCGCAGCTACGACCGCCCCTTGATTATGGGTGACTTCACGGCACGCATGGCAGACAAGAACGTGAAGTCCGAACTGGACTGGCAACTGTATCTGTTGCAGCGCCGCTATCTCGATTATCAGGTCAATATTGGCAATAAGATGATCGAAATGCTTTCCAGCAATGACGAGGAACAGCGCAGCAAAGCCGCCACCCTCTCCCTTGCCAAACGTCGTTTTCAGGATATGATTGACGAACTTTTCAGCTACACCCGCAAAAAGATAGACCGCCGTCGGAATGACATAGCCTTCTATCAGGACGGAGAATTGTTGTTTCCATACAAACTCTCGTCCGGTGAAAAGCAAATGCTCGTGATTCTGCTGACAGTGCTCGTGCAGGACAACAGTCACTGTGTCCTTTTGCTGAAAATAAGCTGTTTGCTACTCTTGATACGACAGCCTTTTCATGGACGAACCGGAAGCCTCCCTGCACATCGAATGGCAACAGAAACTGATTTCAATGATCCGAGAACTGAATCCCAATGTGCAAATCATTCTGACCACCCATTCGCCTGCCGTCATCATGGAGGGCTGGCTGGATGCAGTGACAGAGGTGAGCGATATTTCCACCGAAGCGGACGGATTCAGACTCACCCCGACTATTAATTGTTAATGACAACTTCTACATGGCAACTTCACTACGCGATAATCTGACTTCTTCTTACTTCAATGCTGCCCACAAGCTGTATTCCAAAAAGGCTCGCCGGCGCATCATTGCTTACGTAGAGAGCTATGATGATGTTGCTTTCTGGCGCACATTACTCGAAGAGTTTGAAGATGACGAGCATTATTTTCAAGTGATGCTCCCTTCGGCCACCTCATTGGCAAAGGGTAAGAAGATGGTACTCATGAACACGCTGAACACCGCCGAACTGGGCAGAAGTCTGATTGCCTGTGTCGACAGTGACTATGATTTCCTGTTGCAGGGAGCCACGAACACTTCCCGAAAGATCAACCGGAACAAGTACATATTCCAAACCTACACATACGCTATCGAAAACTATCACTGCTTTGCCGAAAGTCTTCACGAAGTATGTGTGCAGGCCACATTGAACGACCGTTTTATACTGGATTTCAACGCTTATCTGAAACGGTATTCGGAAATCGTATACCCGCTTTTCCTGTGGAACGTATGGTTTTATCGCCAACGGGATACGTATACTTTCCCGATGTACGACTTCCATACCTATACCTCTTTGAGGGAGATCAGTCTGAAACATCCGGAACACAGTCTGGAAGCACTGCAACACCGCGTCAGCCAGAAACTTTCTGAACTGAAAAAACGCTTCCCCGGTTCTGTCAACCAAGTGAACGGATTGCGGTCGGAATTAAAGGAACTGGGACTCGTCCCCGAAACCACCTATTTATATATGCAGGGACATCACGTGATGGATAATGTCGTGATGAAACTTCTGATTCCCGTCTGTACCGCCCTGCGCCGGGAACGGGAACAGGAAATCAAACGACTGGCGGAACATAATGAACAATTCAGGAATGAATTGACTTGTTATCAGAACAGCCAGGTGAATGTTGAAATCATGTTGAAGAAGAACGTCGCCTATAAGCGACTCTTCCACTATGACTGGCTGAGGCAGGACATTCAGGAATATCTGGGCAAAGGAGAATAAACAAAAGGGAACTAACTAATAAGGGAATAAACTAAAAGAGATACTATTTTATGAAAGAAGTGATTGATACAGTGAGTGTGGCATTGGCAAATGGAGATACGGAGAATGTTGGCAATGCCGTGATGCAGGAGGTCAACCGTACGTTGCTCTCGGCAGGTGTGGATGAAGTATGGGCGGACAAAATAGATAATCTGATTGTATTGCTGTTTATTATCGGAATAGCTTTCTTGGCTAACATTATCTGCCGTAAAATCATTTTGCGGGTGGTAGCCAAGCTGGTGAAGCAGACCAAAGCTACCTGGGACGATATTGTATTCAACCATAAAGTGATGGTGAATGTCAGCCGGATGGTAGCGCCTATCTTGATTTATATTGCCATTCCTATCGCATTCCCCGAACACGCGGATTCTGACTTGCTCGATTTCCTGCGGCGTCTCTGTCTGATATATATCATTGCCGTTTTTCTTCGTTTTATCAGTGCTTTGTTTACGGCTGTCTATCAAGTCTACAGTGAGCGGGAGCAGTATCGGGACAAACCGTTGAAAGGACTTTTGCAGACGGCGCAAGTGATTCTTTTCTTTATAGGAGCCATCATTATTATAAGCATTCTGATCAATCAGAGCCCGATGGTCTTGCTGACCGGTTTGGGAGCGTCTGCCGCTATTCTGATGTTGGTTTTCAAAGACAGTATCATGGGATTTGTATCCGGTATTCAGCTTTCTGCCAACAATATGCTGAAGGTGGGCGACTGGATCACCATGCCGAAATATGGTGCGGACGGTACAGTGATAGAAGTTACGCTGAATACCGTGAAGGTGCGTAATTTCGATAATACGATTACGACCATTCCTCCTTACCTGCTGATCAGCGACTCTTTTCAGAACTGGCAGGGAATGCAGGAGTCCGGCGGACGCCGGGTGAAGCGTTCCATTAATATCGATATGACAAGCGTGCGCTTCTGTACTCCCGAAATGCTGGAGAAATATCGCAAGATACAGTTGCTGACAAATTACGTAGATGAGACGGAGAAAGTGGTTGAAGAGTATAATAAGGAGCATGATATTGATAATTCCGTGTTAGTGAACGGGCGGAGGCAGACCAATCTGGGAGTTTTCCGTGCCTATCTGACCAATTATTTGCGAAGCCTGCCCACTGTTAATCAGGATATGACCTGTATGGTACGCCAGCTTCAGCCTACAGAAACCGGCATTCCGCTGGAACTTTATTTCTTTTCTGCCAACAAAGTATGGGTTGCTTACGAAGGCATACAGGCAGACGTGTTCGACCATGTACTTGCCATCATTCCGGAGTTCGGCCTGCGCGTCTTTCAGAATCCGTCGGGTGAAGACCTGCGACGGATAGGAGTGAAGATAGAACACTGATTTAAAAGATAGAATACTATATATTTTAAGAACGATACATACTGTTAACCATTATTGATTATGAACACACCTATACCCAATCAGATTATCCGTGAAATTACACCTTTGTCCGACAAAGACTGTTTCTATATTGCAGAACGTTATAAGACGGAGTTTACCTATCCGATTCATAACCATTCTGAATTTGAACTGAACTTTACGGAAAAGGCCACCGGAGTCAGGCGTGTAGTGGGAGATTCCTCCGAAGTGATAGGAGATTATGATCTGGTTCTGATTACGGGCAAAGACTTGGAACACGTATGGGAACAGAATGAATGCCGCTCCAAAGAGATACGGGAGATCACCATCCAATTCTCTTCCGACCTGTTCTTCAAGAGCTTTATCAATAAGAACCAGTTCGACTCTATCCGCCGGATGCTGGATAAAGCTCAGAAAGGACTTTGTTTCCCGATGTCCGCCATACTTAAGATATATCCGTTGCTGGATACGCTTGCTTCCGAGAAACAAGGGTTCTATGCGGTGATCAAGTTTATGACGATCCTGTATGAACTTTCTCTCTTTGAGGAAGAGGCCCGGACACTGTCCAGTTCTTCTTTTGCCAAGATTGATGTTCATTCCGATAGCCGCCGGGTACAGAAGGTGCAGGAATATATCAATCTCCATTATCAGGAAGAAATCCGATTGGGACAGTTGGCAAGCATGGTCGGGATGACTGATGTGTCATTCAGCCGTTTCTTTAAGTTGCGTACAGGGAAGAACCTTTCCGATTATATCATTGACATCCGACTGGGGTTCGCTTCGCGGTTGCTGGTAGATTCTACCATGTCTATCGCAGAAATCTGTTATGAGTGCGGATTCAATAACCTGTCTAATTTTAATCGTATCTTTAAGAAGAAAAAAGATTGTTCTCCGAAGGAGTTTCGCGAGAACTATCGGAAGAAAAAGAAACTGATCTAATTTCTCTGTCTCCTCGCATACTTTACTAGTCTGTTTCTCTATTAGGGTTGACTAATAATTAGCTTAAAATCGTGTTGAATTTAGAGTCTTGTTCCCTAAGATTTATTCTTCGGGGTGCTGACATCTATTCTCCGTTATGCACAAAACTAATCGTCTGACAGTTGTTGTTTTTTCGTCTGACAGTAGTCAGACGAAAGTTCAACAGTAGTCAGACGCAAGTTTAACTATAGTCAGACGATTAATTCTGTGCATGACGGGAGATAAATTCTTTCGATATGCAGATTAAATCTTACCTGGAAGAGGACTAAACCTCATCGGTAAGCGGATTGAAACAGTGTGGTAAGTCATTGATAACAAGTTTGTAACACGATGTAACAAACCTGAAACGGCTATTTCAAACCATTGTATCTGATTCGTATTCATATTGTAATCTCCGAGGTCTACCTTTGCCGACGTAATAAAAACGTAGAGCGAAGTTCGATGAAAAAACTATTTCTTTTAAGATTTTCAGTTGCAGCCTTCTTTTGTTTGTTGTGTGTTCTTCCTGCATTGGCTGCCAATATTAAGATTAAAGGTGCTGTGAAAGATAAACTTTCCAAAGAGCCTTTGATTGGAGCAACGATACGGTTGGTGGGAACTCCTGCCGGAGCCGTGACCGATATGGACGGTAATTTTGAATTGAACAGTACCGGTGTTTTGGAAGGTTTGTATGATATAGAGATTAAATATGTAGGATATAAAACGGAAGTGCGTCGTAAGGTCCGTGTAGAAAACGGAAAACTGGCGATTCTGAATCTGGAATTGGAGACAGATGCGCACGAACTTTCGGACGTAGTGGTGGTAGCAAAGAAGAATCGTGAAAATGAGAATATGTTATTGCTCGAACAGCAGAAAGCGGTCATTGCCGTGCAGGCTGTCAGCGTCAAAGAGCTTTCACGCAAAGGTGTTTCCGATGCGGAAGGGGCTGTAACCAAAGTGGCGGGAGTCTCCAAACAGGATGGAGTGAAGAATGTTTTCGTCCGTGGACTGGGCGACCGCTATAATGCGACTACCTTTAACGGATTTGCCGTTCCTTCGGAAGATCCGGAATATAAGAATATCTCTCTCGACTTCTTCGGCACGGATATTATCCAGTCTGTTGGCGTCAATAAGGCATTTAATGCAGGAGGTATCAGTGATGTCGGCGGTGCGACGATCGACATTGTTTCCAAAGAACTGATTGGCAGCGGAAACCTGAATATCGGCCTTTCCGGAGGACTGAACACGCAGACTGTGACAGCCGACTTTCTGAAACAGGACGGAGTAAACCTTCTGGGCTTCGCCACTACAACAGAACCTGCCGATGAGAACAACTGGGGATTCAAGAATAAGCTGGACCCCTCCAAACAGAGCTTGCAGATAAACCGGAGTTATAGCATTTCCGGCGGAAAGCGGTTTCATATAGGAAAAGACAGGAATCCGCTCTCTTTCTTCCTCACTGCCGGACATACCACTGATTATCAATATACGGATGAAACCATCCGCAACACAACGACGAGCGGTACGATCTACAAAGATATGACAGGCAAGAAGTACACCGAGAATATCAGCCAACTGGCACTGGCCAATGTGGATTATGATATGCAGAACCGTCACCACGTGAGTTATAACTTCATGATGATTCATGCCAATGTACAATCCGTAGGAGACTATACCGGTAAAAACTCCATCTTCAGCGACGATTATGAGAACCAGGGATTTACCCGCCGCCAGCAGGCGAATGACAACTTACTGATCGTTAACCAGCTGATGACTAACTGGGGACTGACCAAAACATTGAGTCTGGATGCCGGTGCTTCTTATAATATCGTGAAAGGCAATGAACCCGACCGCCGAATCAACAATATAACCAAAGCGGAAGAAGGATATACCTTACTCAGGGGCAACTCCCAGCAACGGTATTTCTCCACTTTGGACGAAGATGACATCAACGTGAAGGCAGGACTCGTCTACCGTCTGAAAGATAACGTAGAAGAAATCTCTAATATACGTTTGGGCTATACAGGCCGATTCGTAGACGACAATTTCAAGGCGACTGAATACAACCTCACAGTAGGGCACGCTTCTTCCATCCCCTCATTGGATAATTTCTCACTCGACGATTATTATAATCAGGAGAATCTCTCTTCCGGATGGTTTGCCGTTCAGAAGAACATCGATAAGTATTCGGTTACCAAGAATATCCATTCCGCTTATGCGGAAGCTACCTATCAGTTTACTCCTCGTTGGATTGTTAATGTAGGAATGAAGTATGACAATGTGGATATTCAGGTAGACTACAATGTGAATAAAGGCGGATCGGAAGGAAGCAACACGATTCAAAAGGATTTCTTTCTCCCGAGTCTGAATCTGAAATACAATCTGAGTGAAAAACACTCCCTGCGTCTCGGAGCGAGCAAAACATATACGCTGCCACAAGCTAAGGAAATTTCTCCTTATCGCTACGTAGGTGTGAATTTCAACAGTCAGGGAAATGCGAACCTGAAGCCTTCGGACAACTATAACGTCGATTTGAAATGGGACTTTAATCCTACCCCCACTGAACTGATTTCTCTGACAGCTTTTTATAAGCTCATCAAGAATCCGATCTCACGCATTGAGGTGGCAAGTGCCGGAGGATACCTTTCGTATGAAAATATAGCCGATAAGGCAACAGTGGCCGGAGTGGAAGTAGAGGTACGTAAGAATCTGTTTGTCCGTCCGCTAAGCAGTGCGGCAAACGGAATGAACAAGCTCTCTTTCGGCTTGAACGGATCGTACATCTATACAAATGCGAAAATGCCTCTGGCGACGGTTACCACCGGATCGCAACTGGAAGGGGCTGCTCCCTGGATCGCCAATTTCGATTTGTCCCACAACTTCACGAAAGGAAATCATAGCTTCATCAATACATTGGTACTCAACTATGTCAGCGATAAGATTTATACCATCGGTACGCAAGGCTACCAAGACATCATGGAGCAGGGAATGATGACGCTTGACTTCGTTTCGCAAGCCAAACTCAACAAGTATGTCTCACTTACGCTGAAAGCCCGCAATCTGCTGAATCCCTCTTATAAGTTGAGCCGCAAAGCCAACGAAAGCGGAGAGAAGGTAGTACTCAGCGATTATAAAAAAGGAATAAATATCAGTCTGGGAGTGTCGTGCACATTTTAAACCGGATAATGAAATAAGATTATTAACTAATTATTAAAGCAAAATGAAAAGATTGTTTGTAAACTTTATGACGTTTGCCGCTATGGCAACTGCACTGACATTCACTGCGTGTAGTAGTGATAGTGACGGAGATGACAATGGAAACGGTAATGGTGGAAATGGCGAAGGAACAGGTAGCTCTATCGTGGTAGGCGAAAACATCCTGTCCGGTACACTGACCGGTGAACAGACACTGGATGCCAAAGAATACATTCTGAACGGAACGGTTATCATCGCCGACGGCGGTCGCTTGAATATTCCTGCCGGAACTACCATCAAGGCGCGTGAAGGTTTCAGCAGTTATCTGCTGGTAGCGCAGGGAGGTAAACTCTATGCTGACGGTACGGCCGACAAACCAATCGTCTTTACGGCAAATACCACCAGCCCGGTATCCGGATATTGGGGTGGCGTGATTATCAATGGTAAAGCACCTATTTCCGGTTCAAAGACCGACAAGAGCGATACGGCACTGACGGAAATCAACAATGACTATAAATACGGCGGCAGCGCAGCTGATGACAACTCCGGTTCATTGACTTACGTGAAAATCTGCTATGCGGGTGCACGCTCCACAGCAGACATCGAACACAACGGACTGACCTTGAACGGTGTCGGCAACGGAACAAAGATTGAAAATATCTACGTACTGGAAAGTGCCGACGATGCAATCGAGTTCTTTGGTGGAACAGTAAATGTAACCAATCTGCTGGCTGTTAATCCGGATGATGATATGTTCGACTTTACACAAGGTTATTGCGGTACGCTGAAGAACTGCTATGGCGTTTGGGAAAGCGACTACACAAGTACGGAAGCCGATCCTCGCGGCATCGAAGCCGACGGTAACATGGACGGTCTGTATCCGGATCACCTGCGTCAGTCTGACTTTAAGGTGGAAAACATGACTATCGTGAATAATGCTGCCAACACTGCCGATAACGTAGACCGTATGCAGGATGTAATCAAGATTCGCCGCGGAGCAAAAGCTACCATCACCAATGCACTGGTTAAGGGTACGGGTGGCGCTATCGACCTGGTTGATATGAAAGACAGCAAAGGTGCAGGAAACATAGAATCCAGCATTCATATCACCAATACATTGAGTCTCACAGGATTGAAGCAGAACGGCGAACTGAATACATTTGTCGAATCGGCAGACAATACAGGTGCAGACGCTTCTCTGTTCGGCTGGACAGGCTATAATTTATCAGCATTCTGATGAAGTAGCCAACGGTTTCTTTTACAGTAGGTATTACTTTTTCGGGCACGGATTATACGAATTGCACGGTTATGATTTACTAAAACCGTGTAATCCGCGTAATCCGTGCCAAATCATATAATAATGATATGCGTTTATTACGCTTTTACCTCCCTGGCTATCCCTGCGACTATCCTCTCTCTTCTATTATGAATTATTTCAGATATTATATGTTTCTCTGATTTTCTTTTTCGTATATTTGCTATTCATTATTATATGATCAATCACTTATGCAAACAAACTACGAGCGATACTGTAAAATGTCTTCTCTGGCTCAGATAGGATGGTGGGAAGCGGACTTTTTGGCTGGGCAGCGTGGCGGTCACGCCGTTTGCCACGCCCCACGACAGCCCGGGCAGCTGCGGCTTCGTGCTGGAGGAAGAAGAGGGCAAGCTGGCCTATTGCACGGACCTTGGGTGCATGACGCCCCAGATCTTTGACCATCTGGAGGGGGCGGA
>OHAN01002455.1_pt1 | contig 12496 bp, 10 predicted proteins | sample 1577121 | NCBI WGS metagenome assembly OHAN01 (sample SAMEA3541554, study PRJEB24748) | human gut metagenome | biome: human gut; feature: human-associated habitat; material: faeces | place: China | collected 2012 | reverse complement strand
CATCCAAGCCACTTCATCTTTATAGGAAGTACAAAAAACAGAAGGACTTCCGTATCTGCCTGTTCGACCGCAAATGCTAGAAACAGTGCAAGATTAATATAATATGTTGACATGTTAAATGACCAGCCAAATATAATGTAAATAACAAATGCTGCAATAATATGCAGGATTACTCCGCTGAAATAATAGACATTAAACTTAAATGAACCCCATATTCTCTCAAGTACGGTTCCGATTACATAATAAAAATATAATGTAAATACCATAAAAATAATGCTGCTTGACGGTGGCTGCAAAATAAACGTAACCAGTCTCCATACCTGACCATGCAGTACCTTTGCCACATCAAGACTAAGATAATAAGTATATACATCAGGTGCGAATAATTCTATAACAAACCCTACAAGATATATACCTATAATATAATACATAAGATTTGGTATGGCATATTTACCAAATCTACGTTCTAACTTATCAAAGAATTTCATACTTTAAACAAGCCCCTTTCAACGCCTTTGTGCTAATTAAATTTAGTATAAATATATAAACTGTTTTTGTCAACGAATCATCACTGTTCTTTTATAAAAAATATATTAAAACTCTAAAATTTTGCATTGCCATAATATGTAAAATCAATAAAATAAGGTTATAATGTTGAAATTTATTTTTTTTCATAATATAATGAAACGAATCGCATTATTCGACAAATTATAATTAAGGAGGCAGGCACTTTTTGCCTGATATTTTTATGAATTCATATAAACTTGGAATTGATATAGGTTCAACCACCGTTAAAATTGCCCTTATTGATGACAACAATACAGTGATTTTTTCAGACTATGAACGTCATTTTGCCAATATACAGGAAACATTACAGTCGCTTCTTGAAAAAGCTGTAGCTTCTGTTGGTAATTTTAACTGCCACCCTGTAATTACAGGTTCAGGCGGTCTCACTCTTGCCAAACATCTTGAAGTTCCTTTTACGCAGGAAGTTGTTGCCGTTTCCACTGCTCTTCAGGCTGAAGCTCCGCAGTGCGATGTTGCAATAGAACTTGGTGGAGAAGATGCCAAGATTATCTATTTCACTAATGGTGTTGACCAGCGTATGAATGGTATCTGTGCCGGCGGTACAGGTTCTTTTATTGACCAGATGGCTACTCTTTTACAGACTGATGCCTCAGGTCTTAATGAATATGCAAAAAATTACAAATCTATATATCCTATCGCTGCAAGATGTGGAGTTTTCGCAAAATCAGACGTCCAGCCTCTTATCAACGAAGGTGCAACAAAAGAAGATTTGTCAGCTTCTATTTTTCAGGCTGTTGTTAATCAGACCATATCAGGTCTTGCATGTGGTAAGCCAATCCGTGGCAATGTTGCATTTTTAGGTGGTCCTCTTCACTTCTTATCAGAGTTAAGAGAAGCTTTTATACGTACATTAAATCTTGGTCCTGACCAGATTATTGCCCCAGAACATTCTCATCTTTTTGCAGCAATCGGTTCTGCAATGAATTACAAAGAAGATATATGTGTTGATGTTTCAGACATTATAAAACGTCTTCAGGGCAAGATTAAACTTGACTTTGAAGTTGAACGTATGGAGCCTTTATTTGAAAATAAAGAAGCTTATTCTTCATTTACAGAAAGACATAATAAAGCAAAAGTTCCTACTGCTGACCTCGCATCATACAGTGGCAACTGTTATCTTGGTATTGATGCCGGTTCTACAACCACAAAAGTTGCACTCGTAGGCGAAGACGGTAAACTCCTCTACTCATTTTACAGCAGTAACAATGGTTCTCCGCTTGCCACAACAATACGTGCCATCAAAGACATTTATACAAAGCTCCCTAAAGATGCCAAGATTGTACAGTCATGTTCTACAGGATACGGCGAAGCTCTCATAAAATCAGCACTTATGCTTGATGACGGCGAAGTTGAGACAGTATCACACTTCTACGCTGCCGCATTTTTTGACCCTGAAGTAGACTGTATCATTGATATCGGCGGTCAGGATATGAAATGTATCAAGATTAAAAACCAGACTGTTGATTCAGTACAGTTAAATGAGGCATGTTCGTCAGGATGTGGTTCATTCATTGAGACATTTGCCAAATCACTTAATTACTCTGTTCAGGACTTTGCAAAAGAAGCTCTTTTTGCAAAACATCCTATTGACCTCGGTACAAGATGTACTGTATTCATGAACTCAAAAGTTAAACAGGCTCAGAAAGAAGGTGCAGAAGTTGCTGATATTTCTGCCGGACTTGCATACTCTGTTATCAAAAATGCACTTTACAAAGTTATCAAAATTTCTGATCCGGGTGACCTTGGAAAACATATCGTTGTTCAGGGTGGTACATTCTACAATGATGCTGTCCTTAGAAGCTTTGAAAAAATCACAGGCGTAAAGGCAGTCCGTCCTGACATTGCAGGTATAATGGGTGCATTTGGTGCCGCATTAATAGCCAGAGAACGTTATGACGGAATTTCAGAATCTACAATGCTTTCTATAGACAAAATTAACGAGCTTACATACAGCACAACAATGACACGTTGTAAGGGATGTACCAACAACTGCTACCTTACAATTAATAAATTCTCTGGCGGAAGACGTTTCATTACAGGAAACCGCTGTGAACGCGGACTTGGAAAAGAGAAAACAACTGAAAAAATGCCAAATCTTTTTGAGTACAAGCTTCACAGACTTTTTGATTATGAACCACTTGCAGAAGATGCTGCAACGCGGGGAACTGTCGGCATCCCTCGTGTGCTTAACATGTATGAAAATTATCCTTTCTGGTATACATTTTTTACAAAATTAGGATATCGCGTCGTTCTTTCACCACAGTCAAGCAGAAAGATTTATGAACTCGGTATTGAGTCGATACCATCAGAATCAGAATGTTATCCGGCAAAACTTGCACACGGACATGTAACATGGCTTATCAAACAGGGTGTTAAGTTTATCTTCTACCCATGCGTTCCTTATGAACACAAAGAAATTGAAAAAACAAACAATCATTATAACTGTCCGATTGTAACATCTTATGCTGAAAACATTAAAAATAATGTAGAAGAATTAAAAACTGAAAATATTGATTTCAGAAATCCATTCCTCTCTTTTGAAAATGTTGAAATTCTTGAAAAACGTCTTTCTGAAGAATTCAATAACATTCCGTCATCACAGGTAAAAGCAGCTGTTAAAGATGCATGGAATGAACTTATGCAGTCAAAGGAAGACATACATAAAAAAGGTGAAGAAGTTATCAAATACCTTGATGAAACCGGTCAACGCGGTATCGTCCTTGCCGGTCGTCCATATCACGTTGACCCTGAAATCAACCATGGTATTCCTGAACTTATCAATTCATATGGCATTGCTGTTTTAACAGAGGATTCAGTCTCGCATCTTGGTAAAGTTGACCGTCCTCTCATCGTTATGGACCAGTGGATGTACCACTCAAGACTTTATGCAGCTGCAAGCTATGTTAAGACAAAAGATAACCTTGATCTTATCCAGCTTAATTCTTTCGGATGCGGTCTTGATGCTGTTACAACAGATGCAGTAAATGATATCCTTACAAAGGCCGGTAAAATATATACTGTACTTAAAATTGACGAAGTTAATAACCTTGGTGCTGCAAGAATCCGTGTACGTTCACTCATCGCAGCTTTAAAGGTACGTGAAAAGAAACATTACCAGAGAAAGATTGAAAGTGCTGCATTTAGCAGAGTAGAATTCACACCTGAAATGAGAAAGAATTATACTATTCTCTGCCCTCAGATGTCACCAATCCATTTTGACCTGCTTGGTCCTGCACTCTCATCATGCGGATATAATTTTGAAGTTCTTGACAATGACAATAAGTCATCAGTTGATATGGGACTTAAATATGTAAATAATGATGCATGCTACCCTTCTCTTATGGTAGTCGGACAGATTATGAATGCTGTTCTCTCAGGTAAATATGATTTAAGCAAGACAGCTATTATCATCACACAGACAGGCGGCGGATGCCGTGCATCAAACTATATCGGTTTCATCAGACGAGCACTTTCAAAAGCTGGATTATCTTATATTCCTGTAATATCACTCAGTGCACAGGGGCTTGAAGTCAACTCAGGTTTTAAATACGACCTGAAAATGCTCAAAAAAGCAATGATGGCTATTGTTTATGGTGATGTATTTATGAATGTTGTATACAGAACACGTCCATATGAGAAAGTGCCAGGTTCTGTCAATGCTCTCCATGAGAAATGGAAAAAAGTATTAATTGAACAGCTGACACAGCCTAAAGTTTCTATGCGTGAATACAATAAAAACGTCCGTGCAATAATAAAAGATTTCGATAATATTGAACTTCTTGATATTAAGAAACCTAGAGTTGGTGTTGTAGGAGAAATCCTTGTAAAATTCCTTCCTTCTGCCAACAATTACATTGTAGACCTGCTTGAAAGTGAAGGTGCTGAAGCTGTTGTTCCTGACCTTATGGGATTCCTGCTTTACTGTGCCGAAAATGCAAACTTCAAGCGTGATTACCTCGGTGCTTCAAAGAAATCAGCATTTTTGAACAATTCAGTTATTAAAATTCTTGAATGGTTCAGAAAGAGCTCTACAAAAGCATTAAAAGAAAGCAAGCGTTTTACTGCTCCATCAAGTATCCAAGAAACAGCTGCTCTTGCAAAAGACCTTGTTTCACTCGGCAACCAGACCGGTGAAGGATGGCTGCTTACAGGCGAAATGATTGAACTCATACATAATGGTGCAGGAAACATTGTATGCTGTCAGCCATTTGCATGTCTTCCTAACCATATTGTTGGTAAGGGCGTAATTAAAGAGCTTCGTGCTGCTTTCCCTGAGTCAAATATCATTGCAGTTGACTACGACCCGGGTGCTTCAGAAGTCAACCAGCTTAACAGAATCAAGCTTATGCTCGCAACCGCAAATAAAAATCTTGCAAAAGAATCTAAGTAGTGTTATTATTAGATTAGTTTTTAAAACGTAGCTTTATTTTATTTAGTAAAGGGGATTGATTATTCAATGTTTATGTTATTTATTGGTCCAATCATTGGAGTTGCTGTTTCAATTATCGCCACAGTTGTAATTGTATCTTCTGTTGGTGCATTAGCAGACAGCGAATTAGATTCAGATGAATAAAACTTTCTAGTTTTCATTCATATTATTGTTCTCCTAATATTGAGTGTTTAATTCGCTCAAAAAATCCCCCGGGTGTCTGATGATACCTGGGGGATTTTATTACGTATTTCTATATATTTTCTATCTGCCAGTCAATCGGCTCTGCTCCATTTGCTTTCAAAAATTCATTAGCTTTGCTGAAATGTTTACAGCCAAAAAAGCCTCTGTATGCTGAGAGCGGACTTGGATGAGGGGCTGTAAGTATAAGATGCTTTGGATTAGTAAGCATTGGGATTTTACTTTGTGCCGGTCTTCCCCAGAGCATGTATACAATAGGTCTGTCCTGTGCATTAACAGCCTGAATAACTGCATCTGTAAAATTTTCCCAACCTCTTCCCTGATGCGAATTGGCCTGATGTGCACGTACTGTAAGTACAGTATTTAATAGCAAAACGCCCTGGTCTGCCCACTTTTTCAAATATCCGTTATTAGGAATATAACATCCACAGTCCTCATGCAGTTCTTTATATATATTCTGCAATGATGGTGGAATATCATGCTGTGATGGAAGTACAGAAAAACTTAACCCATGTGCCTGATTTTCATTATGGTATGGATCCTGTCCAAGAAGCAGCACTTTCACTTTACTTAAAGGTGTAAAATGAAATGCATTAAATATATCTTCTGCAGGCGGATATATAATTGTTTTACTATATTCATCCTTTACAAATGTATATAATTTTTTGTAATAATCCTTTGAAAATTCCGGGCTTATTGCATCAAGCCAGTCATTATTAATCATTGACATATTTTATACACCTCTATAAACGCATAGGAATATCTCTATTTGCAAGATATTTCTTTAAATCCATTATTTCCATTTCTTTATAATGGAACAATGACGCTGCCAAAGCTGCATCTGCTTTTCCTTCAGTAAAAGCATCATAAAAATGTTCCATACTACCTGCTCCGCCTGAGGCAATTACGGGAATGGATACATTTTCTGCAATTGTTCTTGTAAGCTCAATATCATATCCAGCCTTAGTTCCATCACAATCCATACTTGTCAGAAGTATCTCACCGGCACCAAGCTTTTCAGCTTTCATTGCCCACTCAACCGCATCAATATTCATATCAACACGGCCACCGTTTTTATAAATACTCCATCCACTGCCATTATCGCGTTTTTTAGCATCTATTGCAACCACAACACACTGGCTTCCAAACTTGTCTGCTGCTTCACTTATAAGTGTCGGATTCATAATAGCTGCCGAATTAATTGAAATCTTATCTGCACCTTCTCTCAAAAGCACCTTAAAGTCATCAACACTTCTTATTCCACCACCAACTGTAAATGGAATAAATACCTTTTCAGCAACCTTTCTTACCAAATCTACAGTTGTACTTCTTCCGTCACTTGAAGCTGTGATATCAAGAAATACAAGTTCATCAGCTCCTGATTTATCATACATCTGGGCAACTTCAACCGGGTCTCCTGCATCACGCAGATCCACAAAATTAGTCCCCTTTACAACTCTTCCGTTTTTACAATCCAGACATGGAATAATTCTCTTTGTAAACATATATTATATCTCCAATCAATATAATTACTAATATTATAATGAAGCAAAGTTCTTCAAAATTCTCAAACCAACATCACTGCTCTTTTCAGGATGGAACTGACATGCAAATATATTTCCTGATTCAACAGAAGCATGAATATGTGTTGAATATTCAGTTGAGGCTGCAACCATATTTTCATCCTCAGCTTTAAGATAATATGAATGTACAAAATAAACGTAAGAGTTATTAGCAATTCCGTCAAACAATCTTGCCTGCGGCTTTATATTAAGTGAATTCCATCCCATATGAGGAATCTTCAATCCTTCCTTTGTTGGAATTCTTAATATCTCTCCTTTAAGAATTCCAAGTCCCTCTGCTCCCGGTGTCTCATCACTCTTTTCAAATAAAAGCTGTAATCCAAGACAGATTCCTAAAAATGGCGTATCCTTTTCGGCTACTTTTTTTATTGTATCAACAAGATTAAAATGGTCAAGATTATTCATTGCATCTCCAAACGAACCTACGCCCGGAAGAATAACCTTATCAGCCTGAAGTATCTCACTCGAATCTCTTGATACAATAACATCCTGACCTAAATACTTTAATGCCTTTTCTACACTCTTTAAATTGCCCGCGTCATAATCGATTATAGCTATCATTTATTATCTTGCCTTTCCGTATGCTTCAATTTTTCTATAGTACTGCATAAAATTATTATCAGACATAGCAACTAATGATACTGCTTCTGATTCAGATATTTTAAATGTGTCATTAAAAGCCTGTATAATCTGTGCTCGTGCTTCTTTCATCTGGTTTCCGACACCAAGACTGTTCGCTTCATTATAATATGTATCATATCTGGCAAGTCCTTTTACAAGTGCATTGATTGCCTCCGTTTTCATATCCATTTCCATATAATTCTGATATGATTCATACTGTCTTGTAACATATGTTATAAGCGTTGCCTGTCTGTACAATGTCTCATCACTCTTATTTAATTTCATTCCTGATAATGATTCATAAACTTTTGAATAATCACCATTTTCAAGATTTGTTTTTGCCTTTGAAATTGCTGTTGTATAGCTTACTGTTGTATTAAGAAGTGAAATAAGAACAATCACACTTGCAACAAGTGTAATAAATAACATTATGCTCTTAGGTTTTATCTTTAATATATCTCCAGGCTTTGGTTCCGGCTTTGGCTTTTTCTCTTTCTTAGGTTTTGCAGCTTTCTTAGCTGCTTTTGCATCCTTAGCCTTCTTTTTCTCAGCAGCCTTAACTTCTTTCTCTTTCTTGGCATTTTCTTTTTTAACTGCTGCTGCCGCCTGTTTTTCTTCTTTTTTCTTCTTCTGTTCTTCTATATCTGCAAGTTCAGCTTCTTCTTCCAGTTTATCCTCTTCAGCATTTTTCTTCTTCAACTGGGCAATACGATATTTAAGCTTAGCTATAAGCCCCTTTTTAGGTGCAATATTTTCGTCAAGATTATCTTTGTCACCATACATTTCCTTGATAAGCTGTACATTCTCATCTTTGCTTCTGTCTGGTTCTTCCGGCAAATCATTTTTTTCTGTCTTATCTTCCGATGTATCATCATAAATATCATTATTTACAGAATTTTCATCATCTTGATTGATATTATCAGCAATGTCTGCCCTGTTTTCATCAATGATACTTTCATTTTCCGGCTGTGGTTCTGCATGTGGCTGTAACTCTGCCTGTGGCTCTGGTGCTGACTGTCTGATATCATCATCTTTTCTTACATCATCAACAGATTTTTTAGTTTTATTTGTCTTTACAACTTTTTGTTTAGACGACTTTTCTTTTTTTTCAATATCTAAATCTTCATCTTCTTCATCAAGATTCTCAAAGAAAACACTTTTTATAACAGAAAAAATATTATTTTTCTTTGTCTTTTCTTTCTTCTGTTTTTTCTTGCCTTTTTTTGATGCTTTTGCTGAGTCAGACGCCGTCTCATCATTATCAACAGTATCAACAGCCATATTGACATCAGCTTTTTTTTCGTCAGATTTCTCTTTATTATTCTGATTATTAATGTTGTCTTTTTCTTCCTTCGTGTCATCAAACAAATCATCAACTGATGATGTATCTGTTGTGACCTGCTCTATAATATTATCAAGCCCCATCTGTGAAAGCCTTTTCATATCATCTTCTGAAAGTTCTGGTTCAGAAAAATCCGGTTTTTCATCTAAGCTCATTTATTTTCTCCTCATTCTATAAATACTGCCATTTTAAACATTAAAATTGTATCATACAATAATCAATTTAACAATAAATTACTTTAAAAGCATATCTCGTAATTCTTTAACAAAATCCCTTGCATTCTTATTAATGCCACATGCCCTCTCCCCTATATTTTCAGGAAGCTGGTAAAATTCATCATTAATTCTATACATTTTACTTTTTTGATTAATAAAAACAATTTTCTCAAATGGCCATCTGAAAACATTCGGATGATTAAAATCCTCACCGAGTTCAATTATAAGCAGTTGCTTATTTAATGTTGCCGACAGCCATTTATTATATAAATCCCACTGTTTCTGTCCGTTTTCTTCATTGTCAGCAAATGGAGCACATACTCTTTTAGGATTAACTTCTGTATTTTCAAAAATATTTTCTTTATTTGTTGTAATAATAAAATAATTCTTTTTATCTAAATAATTATTAAAAAAAGTTATTATCTCATTCATTGCAGATATTTCACCATACTTATCACTTGTAAGCTGCGAACCGATTCCTATTACAACCATCTGTGCTTCATTATAATCATTAATAAAATCTTCTATATTAAAATCTTTCAAACTTATATCTCCAATTTTTTATATACAATATGCTGCCACCAGTAATGTGACAGCATATAAAATACTAATATCTTTTATTATTTCTGAGCATTAATCAGCTTATCAATCTCACCAACAAGCTGTCCTATTTCAGGTTTTGATAACTGTGCATTTGCACCAAGCAATTCACCTTTTGCTCTCATCTGTTCATTGATAAGAGATGAGAATATAATAACAGGAATATTCTTTAACTGCTCATCTGTTTTTATTAATTTTGTAAGACGATGTCCATCCATCTGAGGCATCTCAATATCTGTTATTATACATGCAATATCGTTAGGTACTGCACCTGACTTAACTTCCTGAAGGTAATCCCATGCTTCTTGTCCATTAGCAAATCTTGTAAGATTAACATAACCAGACTTTTTAAGAGAATTGCCTATCATTGCACCAAGAAGTGGAGAATCTTCAACTGAAATAACATGAGCCTGACTTCTCTCTCTTCCTTCATATTCTTCTATATCTGATACTTTAAGACCAGTTTCCGGACTAATATCTGATACTATCTTCTCAAAATCCAATATAATAATAAGCTGATTATCAATCTTAACTACACCTGTCGCAATACCACTGTCCTGAGAACTTACTGTACTATCCGGTGTAATTATGTCAGCCCATGATACTCTGTGAATACCAATAACGGTATGAACGTGAAATGCTACATTCAACTGATTGAAATTAGTTATAATAAACATATCTTTTTTTATATCTGGCGAAGGCTTTGCATTAATAACTTTAGCAAGGTCTACAACTGTAATCATCATATCTCTTGGCATAAAAATACCTTCAACATTAGGATGTGAATTAGGTACAGGTGTTACGACATGAAATGGAACTATCTCCTTTATCTTCGCTACATTAATACCGTAATGATTATTGCCAACTGTAAATTCCAAAACTTCTAATTCATTTGTTCCGCTTTCCATTAATATGTTAGTTTCCATATCTAAAATCCTCCGATTCACGTTCATTTCATTAATTTATTATAACAAGTTTTTACAACTATTTCAACATAATTAAACGTATAATTAAGACTAATTCTACTTAATAATCTGCTTAATAAGTTCAGGTTTTTCACACTTTTTATCCACTATTTTATATGAATTCAAAATAATATTAATAACATCATTTTTTACTTCTTTTTTAACAGAGGAACTGCTAGATGAGCTAGCGGTTGTAGTTTTCTTTGTTTGGGATTGCGAACAACCAGTCAATACCAAAATGGCTAGCCCAAGGGTTACAAAAAATTTCTTCATTTTTATTGACAAAATCACCTGTTTTTTTATGAAGAACTATTCCTGCAGATAAATCAACAGGACTGTCTTTATCCTTTCTTCCTGCACCAAGAATCATAGATGCTCTTCCTATCTGTTCACATTCGATTGATTCAACATACCCCTCAGAATTTGATATTACAGGCACAATATAACTTGCATTTACAAGTTTCATCGGGTTGTCAATATTACTTATATCTCCACCCTGGGTCTTGATAAATTCCTTAAATTTTGAATATGCAGTGCCATTCGTCAGTGATGATTCAAGCATATCTTTGGCCTGTGCGGCATCCGATGCTTTTCCGGCTGCCTCTAAAATCTGTGTTCCAAGTGCAATGCAAAGATTATGCAAATCAGCTGGTCCTTTTCCCTTTAATGTTTCAATAGCTTCAACAACCTCCAACGCATTTCCAATATTATGTCCTAATGGCTGATTCATATCAGATATAACCGCAATCGTTTGCTTATTTGATGCTTTTCCTATCTTTACCATCTCATGTGCAAGTTGTAATGCATCATGTTCGTTTTTCATGAAAGCTCCACTTCCAGACTTAACATCAAGTACAATTATATCTGCACCAGCTGCAAGTTTTTTACTCATAATACTGCTTGCAATAAGTGAAACATTTTCTACAGTTGCCGTAACGTCCCTCAATGCATAAATTTTCTTATCAGCAGGAGCAAGACTTAGCGTCGGTCCATTGACTGCAATACCGATATGTTTTATATTTTCTATAAATTGTTCATTAGTCAATGATGTATTAAAGCCCGGAAAAGATTCCAGTTTATCAATTGTACCGCCTGTGTTGCCCAATCCTCTTCCGCTCATCTTCGCCATATTAATGCCAAGTGATGCTATCATTGGTGCCAACACAAGTGTAGTTTTATCTCCCACACCACCGGTACTGTGTTTATCAGCTTTAACTCCCGGTATACAGGATAAATCCAGTTTCTCACCGCTATCTGTCATTGCCTTAGTCAATGCAAAAGTTTCTTCATCTGAAAGGCCTTTAAAATAAACGGCCATAAGAAATGCTGACATCTGGTAATCCGGAATACTCCCCTGTGTATATCCTTTAACAATGTAATTAATCTCAGATTCAGTAAGACATCCACCCTCTCTCTTCTTTAAAATCAAATCATACATTCTCATATAAATCACCTGCCACTTTATTTAAATATTCACATTTATTATCTTATTTATAATTTTACTCTTTTTATAGAATATACGCAAGCGTTTTATCAATATTTTATATTGTATAATGTGAAATATTTCACTTTTTAAATCACTATCACCTTTCGGACTATAAATTTCAATATATAACAGCTTATCTGAATCAGACAAATAAAAAAAACCTATGGAATAACCACAGGTTTAATAACAATATTATCAAAGGATTGCTCCCTCAAAACTGCACATTAAATATATCTTCTTCATCCGATTACCTTTAAAGATAACTCTCGTTCTATCTCGTTGCGTTTCATTACAAACCTAACCTCTTCGGTTAAGCCCTCGACCTATTAGTATGAATCAGCTCCACACGTCACCGTGCTTCCACCTTTCACCTATCTACCTCGTCGTCTTCAAGGGGTCTTACTAACTTACGTTATGGGATATCTCATCTTGAGGGGGGCTTCACGCTTAGATGCCTTCAGCGTTT
>OHAN01002426.1_pt1 | contig 12626 bp, 11 predicted proteins | sample 1577121 | NCBI WGS metagenome assembly OHAN01 (sample SAMEA3541554, study PRJEB24748) | human gut metagenome | biome: human gut; feature: human-associated habitat; material: faeces | place: China | collected 2012 | reverse complement strand
CAGGGGGTCATGGAACGCATTGCCTGAGATGCCGTTGCGTTATCCCTGTTCTTTTCTATCCTCGGGGAAGCGTGGTTAGCCCGTCGGAGTCCGCGGGGGGCATGTCCTCCACAGCACAAGGACAAGGATGCGGCAGAGAGTTCTTGGCGGCTGGGGTTATCTATGCCCGCTCTCCAGCAGGTCCTGGTTTCGTTGGCCTCCGCCACGGAAGTAAACATTCCAGCAGCGCAATATAGATAGGGATTTCAGCCGCAAACCGGAAAGTACACATGGGACGGACTGGTTTCCTGCGCCACGAACGTTTTCCCGGCATCGGGATGCGTACAACCCGGCTCTCCGCAGGTATCGTATGGCGGAACGCAAGGGATGCCCCCCGTTATTTCAGGAGGGCACCCTTTGTTTTAACGTATTGACGGGCGATTATGTTTGTAACTCGTAGAGGCTCTCTCTGACGTTGTATTTGAATGGAAATGGAACGCTGTGTATTCCTGATGGAGTATCGTCACAATAGTGAATTATATAACTCATGAAAATTAGCTGTATTATGGTTATAGAAGAGCTTTTTCCCGTTTTTTACCGGGTGAATCATTGTTTTTTTCACATGATGCTTGACAAGATTGGTTGAAGGTTGCAATAGTGGTTCTACCAAAAGAGAAAGGGAGAACCTCGCATGACGCATTCACAAGAGACTCCAGACCAATCTCAAAAGGCTGAACCTCTTCCCGAAACACGGGAACCCCTCAAGGCATATCAAAGGCTTTCCGAGAAAATACAGGATGCTATCGAAAAGGGCGGGCTCAAGGTGGGGGATAAGCTGCCCCCCGAGCGGGCGCTTGCCGAAACGTTCGGCGTTTCGCGGAACAGCGTCAGGGAAGCCATCCGCACGCTCTCGGAGCAGGGCATCCTCAAGAGCCGCCACGGCGACGGGACGTACATCTGCGGTTCCGATCTCGCGCCGCTGACCGCCGCCCTGCTCAAAGCCGTCGACACGGAAGGAAAGTCATTTGACCATATTATGGAGTTCAGGCTCGTCATCGAGCCGTCCATAGCCCGGATAGCCACGGCACGGCATTCCGCCGAGCAGCTCCATCAGCTCAAGATCATTGTCTGCGATCAGCAGTTAAAACTCCTGCACGGGGAGAACGACGGCGAATTGGACGCCCAATTCCATACCCTCTTGGCGGCGGCGACCGGAAACCCGGTTTTCGTCGACATTGTCAGCCATCTGAACGAGCTCTTTTCCCACAACCGCGCGGACGATGTCCGTCTGAAGAGGCGGATGGAAGAAGCCATCAACGAGCATCTGATGATCATCGATGCCCTTGAACGCAAGGATGCGGACGCCTGCTCCGACGCGATGGCGCGCCATCTCCATGCCGTGGCGGAAAAGCATTTTCTGGCGCAGTCCCGGGAAAGGGGGAGCGCATGTTGACCGCCACCGCCGCGCCGCATCCGGCGGCCCCTCCAGCCTCTTCACCCACTTCCCTCTTTCCGGCTTTCTTGCCATTCCCTTTCCCCCGTTTTTCCGGCGGCGTTCCCGCAATCTTCCCCCATGCGCGATGACCCGCGCCTTCGTGGCCCCAAAGTGCTTTTCAATGCCAATGCATTGGAAAGAGACGGTTGATGTGTCAACGGCACGGAAAGGCGACTTTCCTCCTCAGCGTAATTTTTTGCCGATTGGAGAACCCCGCATGGACCTCACGTTATGGAAAGGCAAGCTTGATGCGTATCTCGACCCTCAGGAAGGCGACATGCTCCGTTTGCTGGAGCGGATCGTCAACATGGATTCCTTCACGACCGACGCGCAGGATGTGGACCAATTGGGGACCGTCCTGACGGATTGGTTGCGCGAGGCGGGTTTCCAGACGTTCATGATGCCCAAGACGGAAGCGCCCGCCGACGAGCCGTGGCAGGCGGATCTTGGCCACGTCTTCATGGCCAAGACGCACGGGCGCGAAGCGGAGCCGGGGATCGTGTTCCTCGGGCATATGGATACGGTTTTCCCCAAGGGTACGGCGCAGGCGCGGCCCTTCAAGATAGAGGGCGATCGGGCCACCGGGCCCGGCGTGGCCGACATGAAGGCGGGGCTTGTGGCCAACCTGTTCGCGGCGCGGGCCTTGAAGCGGCTCGGCCTGATCGATTGCCCTATGACCCTCATGTTCTCGCCCGATGAGGAGCTGGGCTCCCCCTCGGCTTCCCGGACCCTGGCGCAGGTCTTGCCCGGCGCACGCGCCGCCATCAACTCGGAACCCGGCGGCCCCGGCGGGCTTGTCACCGTATCCCGCAAAGGTTCAGGCCATATGTTCCTGAAAGTACAGGGCAAGGCGTCCCACGCGGGTCTCGCCGTCCATATCGATCAGCTGATACTTCAGGGAAGAAGAACCGCAGTTAATAACCAGAACTTTCATCTGTGTTGCCTCCTGTATGTTTTTGCTCTGCCCGCCGTTTTTTGGAAATCTGCGGACAGAATTTTACAGATTCCTGTGTTTATTATATAATAGGAACAACGCCTTTTCAAGGCACAATCCGGGCAAAGCGGTAAAACTTGTGTACAAGGCTTTTGTACACCCTGCCTACAAATGCAGAAAAACCCATAGATTTTCTGTATATACGATATAAATTTAACAATCTTCCGGGGCGGAGAGAGGCCCTTTTTGCCCGGAAAGGAGCATTGTCATGAGATTTGCAGGCATCATTGCCGAGTACGATCCCTTCCACAACGGGCACGCCTGGCAGCTGGCGCAGGCACGGGCACTGGGGGCGCAGCGTGTGGCGGTGGCCATGAGCTGCGGGCTGACCCAGCGGGGAGCACTGCCGCTGCTGCCGGAAAGCGTGCGGGTGCGCGCCGCGCTGGAGTGCGGGGCCGACCTCGTGTTTGCCTTGCCGGCCCCCTGGGCCTGCGCGGGGGCGGAGGCCTTTGCACGGGCCGGGGTGCATCTGCTGGCGGCCACCGGGTGCGACGCCCTGGTGTTCGGGGCCGAGACCCCGGACGCTGCCCTGCTGCTGGAAACCGCCCGGGTGCTGAACAGTGCGGCCTACCGCGCGGCACTGAAGCAGCAGCTGGCCGCCGGGGCACGCAGCTTTGCGGCAGCCCGGCAGGCGGCAGTGCAGGCCGTGGGGGCCGACCCTGCCATGGCGGCGCTGCTGAGCCAGCCGAACAACAACCTGGCCGTGGAGTACTGCCGCGCCATCCTGGAGCAGCGGGCAGGCATGACCCCGGTGCCGCTGCCCCGCAGGGGGGCCAACCACGGGCAGACGCTGGAGGAGAGCGGCCACGCGCAATTTGCCAGTGCCAGCGCTCTGCGGGCTCTCTGGGCCGAGGGTGGAGCCGAGGCCGTGGCCCCGTTTGTGCCGGAAAAGGCGTTTGAACTGTATAAAACGGCGGAAAATGACGGCGCGTATACGGATTTTGACGCGGCAGGCCGGTGTGAGCTGGCCCTGCTGCGGGCAGCCTGCGCAAAGCCGGAGCCTTTTGCAGCGGTGCGCGGAGTGTCCGAAGGGCTGGAACACCGGTTGGAACACGCGGTGCGACAGAGCACCAGTCTGCCGCAACTGCTGGATGCCCTGACCACGGTGCGCTACCCCCGGGCCCGGATGCGCCGCCTTGCCATGGATGCTGCATTGGGCTATACGGCCGACACGGTGCCGGCTCTGCCGCCGGCGCTGCACCTGCTGGGAGCACGGAAGGACGCCCTGCCGCTGCTGGGGCAGGTGTCCCTTCCGGTGTCTCACTCGCTGGCAAAGCTGGCCCAGACCGGCCCCGACGGTGCCCGGATGGCGGCGGCACAGGCAGCGGCCAGCGACTTTGGGGCCCTGTGCCGGGCAAACCCGGCCCCGATGGGCGGAATATATCGTCAAAAAAATATCTTTTTGACGAATTGACAAAAAATTCTGGCAAAAAATCAGCAATTCCGCTCTTGTAACCGTGCCGTATTGGGTGTATCATTAAAGCAATGCAATGTTGGATACAACATGTGAGAAGAAGAAGGAAGATCGGCCCCGCCGATCCAAGGAGGAACGCATGGCACTTCATGTTCTGGACGAAGCCAACCGCTGCCTCGGCTGCAAAAAGCCGCTGTGTCAGCAGGGCTGCCCCATCCACACCAACATCCCCGAGGTGATCCGTCTGCTCAAGGCAAACCAGATGGACGCCGCAGGCCAGATGCTGTTTGAAAACAACCCGCTCACCACCGTGTGCAGTCTGGTGTGCAACCACGAGAACCAGTGCGAGGGCCACTGCGTGCGCAACCGGATGCCCAGCCACGACCCGGTGCACTTTTCCATCATCGAGGACTACATCTCCACTACCTACGCCAACAAGATGACCGCCGGCCCGGCCCCCAAGAACGGCATGAAGGCGGCTGTGGTGGGTTCCGGCCCGGCGGGCCTGACCATTGCGGTGCTGCTGGCACGCTGGGGCTACGATGTGACCATTTTTGACGCCCGCGACAAGATCGGCGGCGTGATGCGCTACGGCATCCCCAACTACCGCCTGCCGGACAGTGTGCTGGATGATTTCCAGTACCGCCATCTGGAGCTCAAGGGCATCAAGGTGCGGCCCAACACCACCATCGGCAAGACCATCACCATCGACGACCTGTTCCGCGACGGCTACAAGAGCGTATTCATCGGTGCCGGTCTGTGGAAGGCCAACGCCATGCACATCAAGGGCGAGAGCCTGGGCAACGTGGCCTTTGGCATCGACTATCTGGCCAACTCCAAGGCCTTCCGTCTGGGCGATGACATTGCGGTCATCGGCGTGGGCAACTCGGCCATGGACTGCGCCCGCACCGCCATCCGCAACGGCGCCCGTCATGTGACCTGCTACGCCCGCCGCGACGAGAGCTGCATCAGCGCCTCCGAATATGAGGTGAGCTATGCCAAGCTGGAAGGCGTGGGCTTCCGCTTCTGCAAGGCTCCTGTGGAGATCCGGGAAAACGGCCTCATCTGCCGCGACACCGTCAAGGGCGAGGACGGCAAGTTTACCCAGGTGGAGGGCAGCGAGATCTTCTACCCCCACACCGGCGTTATCGTGTCGGTGAGCCAAGGCTCCGAGAGCAACCTTGTCAAGACTACCACCGGCATCGAGACCAACCAGAAGGGCCTGCTCACCGTCAGTGAGGATGGCAGCACCACCCGCGAGGGCGTGTTTGCCGGCGGCGACGCCGTGATGGGTGCCCGCACTGTGGTCGAGGCTGTGGCCGTGGCCAAGAAGGTGGCCGAGTCCATGGACGCCTACATGAAGAGCCTGCCGGTCGATGATGCCGCCGACCCCTATGCAGACATCCCGGTGTTCCGGACCCCCACCTCCGACGTGCTGGCCAAGCAGGAATTGTAAATTATCTGTATCTTTGCCGCCCCGTCGGTTGACGGGGCGGCAGTTGCTTTGTATACTTTTTATATACGTTGCACAAAAATGTACAGAACGGAAAGGCGGTGGACGCGATTTTAAAAGCATCTCTCCCCAAACTGCGGGAAAAACTGCTGGAAGCCCTGCAGGCCGTGCTGCCCATTGTGGCCATTGTGCTGGTGCTGTGCTTTACCATTGCGCCGGTGTCGCCCAGCATCCTGCTGTGCTTTCTGCTGGGGGCGGTGCTCATCGTGGTGGGCATCATGTTCTTTACACTGGGCGCAGAAATGAGCATGACCCCCATGGGCGAGCGTGTGGGTGCCGTGCTCACCCGGAGCCGCAAACTGCCGGTGATCTTGGGCGTCGGCTTTCTGCTGGGGTTCCTCATCACGATCTCGGAGCCGGACCTGCAGGTGCTGGCCAATCAGGTGCCCTCCATCCCCAACCAGACCCTGATCTTCTCGGTGGCGGCGGGCGTGGGCCTGTTCCTCACCGTCGCGTTCCTGCGCATGCTGCTGGGCGTGGCGCTGCCGCCGCTGCTGGTGGCATTTTACGGCCTTGTGTTCGTGCTGGCTGCCTTTGTGCCCCGGGAGTTTCTGGCCGTGGCCTTTGACTCCGGCGGTGTGACCACCGGCCCCATGACGGTACCTTTTATCATGGCGTTGGGCGTGGGCGTGTCGGCGATCCGCGGCGACCGCCATGCGGCGGACGACAGCTTTGGTCTGGTGGCACTGTGCTCAGTGGGCCCCATTCTGGCGGTGCTGATCCTCGGCATCGCATTTCGCGCGTCCGACAGCACCTACATCCCGCCGGTGCTGCCGGAGGTGAGCGATTCGGTGGAGCTGTGGCAGCTGTTCCATGAGGGGCTGCCGGAGTACATCAAGGAAATTGCTTCCTCGCTGCTGCCCATCGTGGTCATGTTCGGGGTGTTCCAGGCCGTGGCCCTGCGGCTGGACAAACGCACGCTGGGCCGCATTGCGGTGGGCCTTGCCTATACCTATGTGGGGCTGGTGCTGTTCCTCACCGGAGCAAATGTGGGCTTTATGCCTGCCGGTAATTACCTGGGCCAGGTGTTGGCAGGCTGTGGGATGCCCTGGGTGATCATCCCCATCGGCATGCTCATCGGCTACTTTATCGTCAAGGCAGAGCCGGCGGTGTATGTGCTGAACAAACAGGTGGAAGAGGTGACCGATGGTGCCATCTCGGCCCAGGCCATGGGCATGGCGCTCTCGGCGGGTGTGTCCATCTCGGTGGGGCTGGCTATGGTGCGGGTGCTCACCGGCATTTCCATCCTGTGGTTCCTCATCCCGGGCTATGCGGTGGCCATCGGCATCTCCTTTGTGGTGCCCAAGCTGTTCACCGCCATTGCCTTTGACGCCGGCGGCGTGGCCTCTGGCCCCATGACGGCCACCTTCCTGCTGCCGCTGGCACAGGGAGCCTGCGTGGCCGTGGGCGGCAACATCGTTACGGATGCCTTTGGCGTGGTGGCCATGGTGGCCATGACGCCGCTCATCACGGTGCAGCTGATGGGCCTTGCCGCTCAGCTCAAAACCGGACGGCGCAGGGCTGCCCGTGCCGCCGAACCCGCGCTGGCCGGGGTGGCAGCCTATGCCGACTGGCCGGATGACGACATCATTGAACTGTAAGGAGGGCAAGCGCTGTGAGTTCGCTGTTTCTGATGAGCACCATCACCGACCGCCGCACTGCCGACGCCTTTCTGCAGTTGTATGAGGCCCACGGTGTGAACGTGACCCTGCGCACGGTGGGCACCGGCACGGCGGTGCAGGAGACCCTTTCCACCCTGGGGCTGGAAAAGACCGAAAAAGCTGTGCTGCTGGCGGTGGTCACAGCCCAGACCTGGCAGGAGGTGCAGCGGGACCTGCGCCGCAAAATGCGCATCGACGTGCCGGGCACCGGCATTGCATTCACCGTGCCGCTGAGCAGCATCGGCGGAAAACGGGCCCTTGGGTTCCTCACGGAGCACCAGACCCTGACCTGGAAGGAGGAGAGTACCTTGAAGGATACCCGCTATGAACTGCTGCTGGTGATCGCAAACCAGGGCTACACCGGCTCCATCATGGACGCGGCCCGCGCAGCCGGTGCCGGCGGCGGCACCGTGATCCACGCAAAGGGCACCGGCATGGAAGGGGCAGCTCCCTTTCTGGGCATGGAACTGGTGAACGAGAAGGAGCTGGTGCTCATCGTGAGCCGCACCGCGCAGAAGAACCGGATCATGAAAGCCATCATGGACGGGGCCGACCGCAGGGCGGGGGCCATCGTGTTCTCGCTGCCGGTCACCGACACCGCCGGTCTGCGCCTGCTGGAAGAGGAAGAACCGGCTGCAAAATAATCAAAAAAGGATGAATATTCTCCACGTTTGTCGGCAAAAGCTTGATAAACGTGGAGTTTTTCGTTATGATAAAAGAAAGTGATTCAAGAACAGAGGTGGAAAGATGATTCAACTTTCATATAAGCAGCAGATCGCCTTCAACTCGCTGTCCATCATTGCGGGCAACGCACTGTACGCGCTGACAGTCGTGCTGTTTCTGGTGCCGTCCGGGCTGATCACCGGCGGCGCCACCGGCATTGCGCTGGGAGTCAACCGTGTGCTGGGCCTGCCGGTGTCCGGGGTGCTGTTTGCCATCAACATCAGCATGCTGGTGCTGGGCTGGATGGTACTGGGCAGCCGCTTTGCCCTTACCACCATTGCCAGCACCATCCTCAGCCCGCTGTTTCTGGCCCTGTGGGAGCGGGTGTTTGCAGATTTTGTGCTCACCGATGATCTGGTGCTCAACACCATCTTTGCCGGTCTGGGCGTGGGCATCTCGCTGGGCATCACCATCCGTGCCGGTGCCTCCACCGGCGGCATGGACATCCCTCCGCTGGTGCTCAACAAGTGGTTCCACCTGCCGGTGTCGGCGACCATGATGGTGTTCGACCTGATCATTCTGGCGGTGCAGGCGGCGTTCAGCCCGCTGCAGCAGTGCCTGTACGGCATCGTGATGGTCATCGTGTACACCGCTGTGCTGGACAAAGTGCTCATTTTCGGTTCCACCCGTACCGAGGTCAAGATCATCAGTCAGCATGCGGACGAGATCCGGGAAGCCATTTTCTCCCAGCTGGACCGCGGCGTGACCATCCTGCACGGTGAGGGCGGCTATAGCCGGAACAGCGAACAGGTGCTGCTGAGTGTTGTCAGCAACCGGCAGCTGCCCAAGCTGGAAAAAATCGCCCACCTGATCGACCCCACCTGCTTCATGATCGTGAGCCATGTGACCGAAGTAAGCGGCCGCGGCTTCTCGCTGGAAAAGGATTACAAGGAGGAGGACTGATTTTGCCCGCAGATACTTGCAAAATACAGGTCAGTTGGGGTATAGTATAGAAGAACGGTAGGTTTTGCCGTACATTACCCGATCAAGAAAGGAAATCCATCATGTTTGATATTTTCAATATGCTCAAAAAAGAAGAGAACGCTGCCCCCAAGCAGGTCACCCGTGACACCATCATCGGCGACATTCTGGACATGGACCAGAGCACCGCTCCCTACTTCATGGAGATCGGCATGCACTGCCTGGGCTGCCCTGCATCCCGCGGCGAGAGCATCGAGGAGGCCTGTGCTGTCCACGGCGTGGACTGCGATGAGCTGATCGAGAAGCTGAACGAGCATCTGGCCGCAAAGAAGGCATAAATTGCTGCCCACACTGGATGCGCGTCTGGCGGCGGCGGCAGAGCTGGTGCGCCCCGGGCAGCCGGTGGCGGACATCGGCTGCGACCACGGCAAGCTGACGGCGGTGCTGGCTGCTTCGGGCCGGTACCCCAAGGTCATCGGGGCCGACCTGCGCCCCGGCCCGCTGTCCAAAGCCCGGCAGACGCTGGAACATGCCAATTGTCAAGACCGCGCTGAGCTGAGGCTCGGCGACGGTCTTTCTGTGTTGTCGGCCGGTGAGGTGGGCAGCATCGTGCTGGCGGGCGTCTCGGCCCAGACCACCTGGGAGATCCTGGAAAAGGCTCCGTGGGTGTTCACGGTGGGTGGGCCGCGGATCATCATGATCCCGGCTACCCGTCACAGCGAGCTGCGCCGCTGGCTGTGGGCCCATGGCTTTGCGTTTGTGGCCGACCGCCCCGTGCAGGCGGCAGGCCGCTGGTATGCCGTGATGGCAGCCGAGTACACCGGGGAGCGGCACGAGCCGACCTTTCCCGAGTGTCTGCTGGGCGGCACCGGCAGCTGGCCGGAGGGCGCGGGCTATGCGGCCTGGCAGAAGGCCAAGCTCCCCCGCATGCGCCTCGGCGTGCCGGACGGCACCCCGCTGGCAGACGAGATCGACCGACTTTTGAAAGAGGGGACCGGACTATGACGACCGTACAGCAGCTCTATGAAGCTATGCAGCGCATCGCGCCGCTGGAACTGGCAGAAAGCTGGGACAACCCCGGCCTGCTGGTGGACTGCGGCGGGGAAGTGACCCGGGTGCTGGTCACGCTGGACATCACCCCGGAGGTGGTGACAGAGGCTGCCGCGAAGCACTGCGAAGCCATCGTGGCGCACCACCCGGTCATCTTTGACCCGCTCAAAAAGCTGGGGCCGCAGGATGTGCCGTTCCAGCTGGTGCGGGCGGGCATCTCGGCCATCTGCATGCACACCAATCTGGATGCGGCTGCCGGCGGCGTCAACGAGGTGCTGGCCGGTATCTTTGGCATGCAGGACCCGGAGCCCTTTGCCGGGGGCTGCGGCCGGGTGGGCAGCATTGAACCCATCACGGTGCCGCAGCTGGCCCGCAAGGCACAGCAGGAGCTGGCCGCCCGCTGCAATGCACCGGACGCAGGCCCGGCGGTGCAGGTCAAATTTGCCGACACCGGCAAACCGGTGCAGCGGCTGGCCGTCATCAGCGGCGCAGGCGGAAGCCTGTTTGCAGAGGCTCTTGCCGTGGGCGCGGACTGCCTGCTGACCGGCGAGGCAAATCACCACCATGCCTGCGATGCAAAGCGGCTGGGGCTGTCGCTGATCGCGGCGGGGCACTACGCCACGGAGTTCCCGGTGACCGCTGCCGTGGCAGAGAAGCTGCGTGCCGCTCTGCCCGGCGTGGAAGTGCTGGTGAGCACAGTCAACAAGGACCCGTATACTTATTTATAATAAGGGAGGGCTGTAGCTTTCCGCAACGGCCCCTTTCGTGAAAAAGCAATCGGAGCAGCCCGCAGGCTGCTCCGATTGTAATTAAAAAAGAACATTCCGCTGAATATGGCCAAAGCGAACGCGGAGGCCATTTTAATGATAAGAACGAGGTAACACACATGGCATTGGATGCCGCGACACTGGAACTGACGGCCCGAGAACTGAAAACCGTTCTGGCCGACGCCAAGATCGCAAAACTGTTTGAACCGACCCGCGATGAGCTGGTCATTACCCTGCGCACCCGCACGGACACCTACGCGCTGCTGCTGTCGGCCCGCAGCGGTTCCGCCCGGGTCTGCCTGACCGAAGAGACCTTTGAAAACCCGGAGACGCCGCCCTCCTTCTGCATGCTGATGCGCAAGCACCTCACCGGCGGCAAGCTGCTGGATGTGCACATGGAGCCGGGGGACCGCATCGTCTACTTCGACTTCCAGTGCACCAACGAGATGGGCGACCTGGTGCGCAACACCCTCTGCGCCGAGCTCATGGGCCGCTACTCCAATCTGGTGCTGGTGCAGAACGGCAAGATCATCGACGCCCTCAAACGGGTGGATTTTGAGGACAGCGACATCCGGCAGCTGCTGCCGGGCCTGACCTACACCACGCCGCCCAAACCGGCCCGGCCGGATTTTCTGCAGGTAAGCTCTGCATCCATCGTGGCAGCAGCCTGCCAGCGGGACCTGCCGGTGGCGGATGCCCTGAATAAAACGGTGGCCGGGGTCGGTCCGGTGGTCTGCCGCGAAGCCGCCTGGCGTGCCTTTGACGGGGAGCACCTGCTGGCCAATGAGCTGACCGAGGAGCAAAAGCGCAGCCTGATGGCGGCCATCGACGAGCTGAAGGAGCTGCACGACAAGGGCGGCTGCCCCTGCAGCGTGACCGACCCGGACGGCAAGCCGGTGGAGTTCACCTTCTTCCGGCCCCAGCAGTACGGCGAAAACTACGCGGTGAAGGAATGGCCGTCCTTCAACGCGATGCTGGAGGGCTACTACGCCGAGAAGGACCGTGCCGAGCGCCTGCGTACCAAGAGCAAGGAACTGCACAAGGCCGTGCACAACATGTACGAGCGTGCCGTCCGCAAGCAGGCTGCCCGGCAGGAAGAGCTGGCCGCCAGCGGCAAAAGCGAAAAGCTGCGCCTGTACGGCGAGCTGCTCTCCGCCAACCTCTATCTGGCCCAGAAGGGCATGAAGAGCATCACGGTGCCCAACTGGTACGATGAGGGCAACGAGGTGACCATCCCGCTGGACCTGCGGTTCACTCCCAGCCAGAACGCCCAGAACTTCTTTAAAAACTACAAGAAGAAGCAGACCGCCGCCCGGATGCTGGTGGACCTGCTGGCCGAGGGCGAAAAAGAGATCGCCTATCTGGAAACGGTGCTCTACGAGGTGGAAACGGCTTCCGGCGAAGCTGCTCTCAACGAGATCCGGGCAGAGCTCAAGAGCCAGGGCTATCTGAAGTACTACAAGCAGCGCGACAAGCGCCAGAAGCCTGCGGACTTCCTGCGGTTCACCTCCAGCGACGGGTTCGAGATCCTGGTGGGCCGCAACAACGCCCAGAACGACAAGCTCACCCTGCACACGGCCCGGGGCAAGGACCTGTGGTTCCATGTGCAGAAAGCGCCCGGCAGCCATGTGGTGGTTATGAGCCGCGGCGAGGACATCCCGGACACCACAAAGCAGGAGGCGGCGGAGCTGGCTGTGATCTATTCCAGTGCCTACAAGGCCGGTACCGGTGCCAAGGTGGCGGTGGACACCACCGAGGTGAAGAACATCTGGAAGGCCAACGGTGCCAAGCCCGGCATGGTGCTGTATGAGGTGTACACCACCGTGTACATCACCCCACGGGACGGTCTGGCCGAACAGCTGAAGAAAAAGTAAGGAAACCCTCCTTTTGGCATCGTGGGACGATGGCGGAAGGAGGGTTCTCTTTATATATAGGGATAAAAACCCCGAAAACGGCCATACTACCGTTGCGGCAGCGGGGAAGGGGAGTTTTCCACCCGTAAAATGGAATGGGATTGTGCATCTTGCACAGAAAAAACGCAATTCCACAAAACAGAGAAAATAAAAAAGAAAATTCGTTCTTTTTTCTAAAAAACACTTGCCAAATGCA